>Ga0208957_1000025_pt1 | contig 127007 bp, 195 predicted proteins | sample RifOxyA1_FD_184029 | JGI IMG/M metagenome (GOLD analysis project Ga0208957, IMG submission 184029) | Groundwater microbial communities from Rifle, Colorado - Rifle Oxygen_injection A1 (SPAdes) | ecosystem: Environmental > Aquatic > Deep subsurface > Groundwater | place: Rifle, Colorado, United... | reverse complement strand
ATTTTCTCGCCCTGAAAGAAATCATGGGAAGAATTATACGTTGGTTTCTTACAAAAACAATGCACCCCTTTTCTATCATTGCAAAGGTAAAACGTTTTCTTTTTTGTTATATCAGCCATGTGTGCCTCCTATTTTTCGAAACTGTAGTTTACCATACCTTATTTGTAAATCCTCATTGTCTTGAATGTTTAATTGCTTCAATCCAATGGGGCATTTAGAAGCAGGGAAATCGTGCTTATAACATATATCTGGTCTGGTCTCATAAATATCACATACAGCAATGTCTTCATCCATAATTAAATGGGGACATGGATTTCCAAAAGGAGATATTCCTTTACAGCACCAACCACAGCGTAAGCATATCATCTCACAACTCCACAGTCGCCTTGCGGTAACTGTAAAAATTCACCTTTTCTGAATTATATGTCCTGCAACATGCAATTGCGTCTTCTTTTCTAAAGAAAGCCCGAGGAACATAGTAATTACTATCGCCAACCTCAACCATGTTCCATTTCCCTTCAGAATTTCTACCTATAATCACCCATATTGTCTTTTTCATCTACTCCTCCTTTTCCCGACTATGCTTATAATCCTCTACCGTCTGATAATAGTTTATCCCTTCGGATGTTACGTTATCCTCACAACAAGTCAAGAGCAACTTCAAATCTCCGTTAAACTCTCCATCAAAAATACTGTCAACTGTTATTCTGCAATCATCACCATAAATGTAACGAGAAGGGTCTGCAGCGAATTGCTCTATATCAATCATACCGATGTCTCTCTTCATATTCCCTATCTTGCTGTTCTTCATATTTTTTTGGTCTACATATTCTTGGTCATAACTTTCTCCGCATTTTCGGTATTGTCCAATATCGCAGCTATGACACCGACCACCATCATCGTCATTTGTTGCTAAATCTCTTTGGTCTCCACATTGATTACAGACATAAGAATAAGAAAAATACATATTACCCCCCTCCTTTCATAATCCTCCTCAAATTTTCTTTCAATATCACCCTGTATCCTTCCTTTTTCAGCCAGTCAATCAATTCCTGAATTTCATTTACAGTCGGTTCAGGAAGTCCATGGTTCTTGGAGTCGGCGCCTATGGTTACGATGTCAGGCTTGGCTACATAAATAATTTTACTTGCTAAGCAAATCAAATTAAATTTTTTGATTGGCTCAACGCTAACAAGAGTTTTACATCCTATTTTTTTCTTAATCCGCGCTAAATGAAATGCTCTGTAAAAATGAATATGGTCTGTATCTAAATCAGTAGTCCCCTCAATCGTAGTCGCCAGCATGGTATGAGGCGGAAACTCTTTTGCAAACTCTAAAAACCGTTTAGGATTTTTGCTCTGAAACAGATACTCATTATCAGGGTATTCGTTGCAATGACAGAGGACACCATAAATCCAGCCTGCGGGGATTTTATCATGCCACATGTCACCCATACTTTCCACGAATATTTTTATCCCTTTGCCGAATTTATATAAGTTAGTTTTTAATTCTTTGTCAATTAGTCTCGGCGCCCCCTCGTAAAACCGTGCCGCTCTGGTGTGTGGCACATAACAATATCCGCACTCCTTACGATAATAACATTCTCCACGTATAGCATTGAAAGTGTGGCTGACCAGTTCCCTTGGATACATATTCCCTGTCGCTTCGTTAAGTGGCATTTTTATCCTCTTTTTCTTTAGCCATCTGTTCTAATTCGGCGGTAGTTTTAGAGCCTAAAATCTGGCTCATTAAAAATTGCCTATGAAATCGCTCCCTATCCTCTGCATATTCCTTATTCCATTTTACCTGCTGTGCCGTTCGTTTTTCTTCTCCCTTAATGGGGTCATGTCTGCCGCAATAATACTTACCTTTAACTTCAATCTTTGCAGGCTTACCACATTTTGTAGAGTGCCAATCACCCCACACGCTCGTTTCGCAAAACTTATTTTCCAAATCATTGTTAAGTGGCATTAGGGGACTCCTTGATTTTTTTATAAATGTTAGAACTAACTGCAATATACCATGTATCAGGAAATAGGGTCGTATCTTCAAAAATTCTTACCCCATAAAGATTACCAAATTCCTTCCATGATTGGTCTATGGTTACCCTTATTTTAGAAACATCCTTTTTGAATTTATCCAATGTAAGCGGTTCAATTATCTCATTTCTGATTTCCTTTTCTTTTGTCCTTAAAAATTCCCTGAATATATCAGCATCAAATTCCGTATCATCGTGCAGTGCTTTTATTATCTCTCTTGCCATTAAACCTATTTGTCTAAATTCATAATCACAATATCTATTTACTTGTCCCATATAACTAATCCATCTACTTCTTAAATTTGAGTCTTTTCTTCTCTTGATAGATTCCGTTATAGTTGAAATAGCAAAAGCAGAAATTACTAATAAAACAGTTACTACAAACAAAATACCTATAATCATAAAAATAATAGCCATTTCATTTCTCCTTCTTTACTGACCACCGTGGAAGTTATGGACCGACAGGGTCTTTTATCATTCCCACTAACTCAATCAACTCATCACTGTCCATCTTTACAGTCCTCCCCTCTCTCCTCATCTATCACGTCATCTGCGCCCTCATGCGGAAACGCATAACAATTACATACTGCCTGACGACATCTCGGACAACGAGCAACAGTGTTTTCAACTCTGACTCCTGCATATAATCCACTCATTTTATTTCCTCTCCTACCTATAAACCCTATCCCAATCATAAGGAAAATCATTCAAATATGGATGACAATACTCAATTTCATTTGGGTCATAGGGTAACGTAGCACAATTTACTACAAGATTAAAGTCAAACAGTCCTTTCCAACCATTCCATACTAAAGGTGGAATAGTTACCAAACAATAGTTATCCGGTCCAATAAAGAATTCGTTTACATCATTTCTAGTTAGTGAATTTTCTCTATCGTCAAATACCACTAACTTTATCTTTCCTACTGGTACAGCATAGTTTAAAGTCATCTCTTTATGCCTATGCCAACCTTTTACTACGCCTTGTTCTGCTACGGAAAAATATACCTCACCAAACTTCTTAAAAACTGGATCAGTGCATTTTAACATATGCATTATCTTCCCACGTTCATCTAGGATTTGTTTTAATGGGGTAACCCTTACTCCTTCTATCATTTTATCCTCTCTACCTTTATTATACTACAGTTTTAGATTTTCGTAACTTATCTTGACAAATTAACTAATGGCCAAATATAAATCTTAATCCGTTTTCATCTACTTCCATTTTAATTGTTTGTCCTTCCTTACTATCTTCTAAAGCAATACCTAAAGGTCTATTGAGGTCAAACCCACATTTCTTACACCCCTTTTTCATCTTTCTCCTTTCTCTATAAACCGTTCAAATACTTCACCAATGTAGTCAATCATTTCTTTTGTTATACCGGGATAAACACCTATCCAGAAAGTATTGTTCATTATCAAATCCGTTATAGGTAAATCTACATCAAACTGATAATCTTTAAAACAAGGTTGTTTTGTAATATTCCCAGCAAAAAGCATTCTTGTTGCCACCCTATTTTTTTCTAGGAAGCTTACCAACTCCGTTCGTTCAAAACTAACTCTTACGGGTGTTCTATCACTTTTTAATACCCCTTTTGAATTCCTTACCGTTAAAACAAATCCAAACCAGCTTGGGTCAGAATCTTCGGTTGGACAAGGGAAATAAAAGTATTCTTCATAGATTTCCAATACCTTCCGCAGTGCCCTCCAATTTTCTTTTCTCTTTTCTACAAAAGCCGGCAACTTTTTCATTTGTGCTACGCCAATTGCCGCTTGAAGGTCAGTCATCTTAAGATTGTAACCAATGTGTGAATAAACAAACTTGTGATCATACCCAAGAGGTAGGCCACCATGTTGACCTTGAAACCTTTTTCCACATTTGTTATCTTGTCCAGTATTACAACTGCAATCTCTTCCCCAATCCCGGAATGACCTAACTAGTTCATCTAACTCTCTACTGTTTGTTACTACCGCACCGCCTTCCCCTGTCGTGATGTGGTGTGCTGGATAAAAACTTAGTGTTGCCATATCCCCAAACGTTCCAGTCATCTGTCCCTTATACTTTGAACCTAGAGCATCACAATTATCTTCTACAACCCACAAATGATACTTTTTTGCTACCCGCATTACTTCACTTACATCAAATGGATTCCCTAACGTATGGGCTAAAAATATTGCTTTAGTTCTTAGTGTTATTGCTCGTTCTATATTTTCTACTTGAATACTGTAAGTTCCTAATCTTACATCTACAAAAACTGGAACTAACCTATTCTGCAATATTGGATACACAGTAGTAGGAAATGCACAAGCTGTAGTTATTACTTCATCGCCTGGTTGCAGCCTTCTAGCCTTTAGCTTTGGTGAAGTCAGCGCTGAAATAGCAAGTAAGTTTGCAGATGACCCAGAGTTACATAAAGCACAATAGTCTGTGCCTAAGAATTCGTTAATCTTTTTTTCAAACTCCTTACAATACTCTCCTTCTGTTAACCAAAAGTCTAACGAAGCATCAACCAAGTTTGTTAGTTCTTCTTCGTCAAAGACTCTTCCAGCGTATCTGATAGGAGTTTGTCCTGGAACAAACTCAGCCTTTTGCCCATGCGTTGTATGATAAAAGTCTATAACTAGTTTTCTTATTTCTTCTCTTTTGTCCATCTCAACTCCTTATCCAACGCACCAATTTTTTGTAGTTCAGATATCTTCTGTAATCTAAAGAATTCTGAGCTTTTCAAACAGCATTTTTCAAGTCCGTGTTCAGTATAACCAACAATTAGTTCTTTTATTCCTAACCTCAAAGTCCATTTTGGTTTAAACTCTACAAACGAGTTAAGAAATTTGTAAAAAGATACACAGTAACTCCTGTCGTCTCCGCCTGTCTTATTCAGGATTTCTACTTTGCAACCCAGTTCTTCACCTACCTGTTCTCCGATTTCTTTTATTCTCCAGTTTTCCTTGCTTCTGCCAATGTTGTAGATTTGTTCTGTTACTTTTTCTTCTGACGCATTTAGTATCACTTGAAATGCCTGGCATAAGTCCTTCACGTGGATTATCGGCCTCCAGGGAAGGCCGTCACTCATTATTGAAACTTTACCCGTTAACATCCCTAAAGCTACAAGATTGTTTACTACTAAATCAAGTCTTAAGGAAGGAGAAAGACCATAGACAGTTGCATTTCTCATTAGTGTAGGACAAAAGTTCTCGTCCTTTAACCTTAGCAAGTCTTTTTCGGCCAAAACCTTACTAAGTGCATACGCTGTTAAAGCATTTGTATCATCCCGTTCAGTTAAAGCTTTGTCACCCTTTTTTCTTCCGTAAACACTACATGATGATGAAAAAATAAACCTTCGTATCCCTACCTCTTTAGCCATTGTTGCCAGTCTTACTGTTGCTTTCCAGTTTATTTCTTCGGTTACTTTCTTATCGATTTCCCCTAATGGGTCATTTGATAATGCCGCTAAATGAATTATTGCCTCTACTCCTTTTAAGTCTTCTTTTTCTACATCACGAATATCCCGCATATGCTGAGAGGTTACCCCAGACTCCTGACCGTAAAATTCATAGTTATAGTAATGGTTATCCAAACCTACAATTTCATAGCCAAAACTCGATAAGTAGTTGCTTAAGACTCTACCAATGTAACCTAGATTTCCAGTTAGCAATACCCTCATTTGTCCTCCCACACCTTCCATCTAGCTTTACCAGTTTTCCATTCTTCTTCCAACTCTTTCTTATCCTTTAGTGTATCCATACATTTCCAGTATCCTGTATGCTTGTATGCTACTAATCTACCTTCTTTTGATACCTTTTTTAAAACAGCTACTAAATCTGTGTCGTCTCCTTTTATGTAGTTAAAAATTTTTGGTTCCATTACAAAGAACCCACCGTTTATCAAATGGTCCTTATCCGGTTTCTCAACAAATTTATCTACGTGATCAAATTCTCCTAATTCTATAGCCCCAAATCTTCCAGCACTTGGTACTGCTGTCAATGTTACTACCTCCCCTTCCCAATTGTGCTTACGATGAAATACCAGAAGGTTACAAATGTTAACATCTGATAAGCCATCTCCGTAAGTTAGCATAAATTCATCATTACCAGTAAACTCTTGTACTCTTTTTAGCCTTCCACCAGTTGCAGTGTTTTCTCCTGTGTCAACTAACGTAACTTTCCACTGGAGCTCTTCTCTCATCCTACTTTCATGCGTACCAATATCAAACCAACAAGTATCATGGAATGCATCCCATGTAAAATCAAAATTTGTTACTCTGTAATCTGAAAAATATTTTTTTATCACTTCATGCTTATACCCTAGACATAACACAAATTCATTAATGCCATAATGACTGTAAATTTTCATTATGTGCCATAAGATTGGCTTTCCACCAATCGCTACCATTGGTTTAGGTATTCTTTCGGTTTCCTCTTGTAACCTACTACCCTGGCCACCGCACAGAATTACTACTTTCATTTATTTATGTTCCCCCATTCTTCTCTTAACATTTCTTGTTTCGTTAGCCCTCTTACACGTGTCCAACCGCTTGCATACCCGCAACCACACCACCATTGTTCATCCCATTGTGGTGGATTAGACAGATAAATTTCAACCCCTTTTTGTCTTACCATATTTTTACCGCATCTCGGACAAGTCATTTTGTATCTCCTTTTACATCCCATCTTATGTAAGGCATACGACTAGACTCTTTAAAGTCAAACAATTCTCTAAACCCCTGCATGAACTCTTCTGGAATCATAAATCGCGCCTCGTAAATAGCATAATTGCCACTAGTCTTATCCTTTCTATTATATACCTCTATCCTACCGCCTCTAAAATGCGCAAACTTAGGGTTCTGTATTCCTTCCTCTACTACACTAAACCAGTAACGCTTTTCTTTTTTCTTTTTCATCCCTTTCTCCTAAACTACTTGAAAATCATCACTATCATCAGAGGTTTCCCAGTAGTTATCCAATTGTTCAACTTCACGTTCAGCATAAAACAACTTACCCATTAAGTCAAGTTTCTTAGCTACATTTCGCTCCCTTTTTACCGCTTTTCTTAAATCTTCTAATTCTTCTCTTGTAACTATTTCCATTTCTACCTCCTTGTCATCTACAATACAAACCTACCCTCCTAGTCCAGATAAACGCCGATTCTCTTCTTCCAATTCCCGCGACTTCTCAGCATCTATTTCTTCCATTCTTTTTGTAGTTTCATCACTGTCATCCGTCATATACGGAAAATCATGTTCTCCTTCAACATACTGCTCTGTTCCGTCTTCAAAGATAACCTTACTTAACTTAAAAGCTACGTCACCCAGTTCAGTTGAAACATACCCAACAATATCTTTGATCTTCTTGCCGCTTAATTTCTGGTAGCTCAAATACAAATTCTCAGTTTCATTAAACAAAAAATCTTTTTTCATATATTTTCCAGTTCCCATTTTTTTATACCTTTAAAAACTTCTATGTTGGAGTATTTTGGATTACCAAAGTCTCCAAATCTATGCAAGTTGTCTGCTAACTCTTCTACAATATCTTTTACATCGAACGTAGCCTTAAATCCTAGTACATCTCTTGCTTTTTCTGTTTTTACTTTGTAGCTCCTTAAATCTGGTATATGTTGAATATCTACTTTCACGTTTTTGCCGACTCTTTGAGCTACCACATCTGCTACTTCTCCCACCGTATAGTTCCCGGAAGAAATATTAAACACACCAGAAACACTGCTTTCAGATTCAATTGCTCTGACATAAGCCGTAGCGGCATCCTGTATTGCAAGAATCGGTCTCCATAGTGAAGGGTTAGTCACAGCAATCTTTGCATCTTTGATGGCACATTTAAACATCATGTTAACGATTAAGTCTAACCGCATCCTTGGACTGTAACCCGAAATCGTACCCTTGCGTAAGCAGATAACTGAAAACGTATCACCAACCATCTGAAGACAACCTTGCTCACCTTGAAACTTTGATATTCCATAAGGAAAACTACACGTCTTCATTGTTCCAGAATCTTCATCGCATAACTCGTTTACCCTATAACCATAAATACTACATGAGCTTGCATAGATAAACCTCTTTACTCCGGCCTTCTTTGCAATATACGCTAAATAAGTAGGTGCTGCATTATTGAAAATAAAGTTCATTGCCGGAGCACATTCAGCCATAGGGTCATTGGAGAGTCCAGCTAGAAAAATTACTTGGTCGTAATCTTTTAAATCCGATTCTTTTAAATGGAAGACATCCTTCTCGATTACTTTTGCTTCTTTTGGTAAATAGTTTCCAAACCAAAATAAGTCTACTACACCTACTCCATAACCTCTATCCAATAACTTTGGAATTAAAACCGAACCTACGTATCCTGCTCCACCTACTACTAAGATTTTCATCTATTCCTCATACCTAAAGCTATTTGACGCCGGTTTGGAAAACCATTCTTTTAATGTTTGAGCATTTTTATCCTTTTCTGATAAGATGTACTCTCCCCCAGGCCAATCAATTCCAATTTCCGGATCATTCCAAAGTATACCACTTTCACATTCCTTGTTATGCATTGCTGTACATTTATATTGAACTATAGTACTATCCCAATCAGCATAAAATCCTCTAGCAAATCCCGCCGGTGCCCATACCTGCTTTTTATCTATATTATCTGCCCATATTCCAAACCATTTACCTAATGTTGGAGAGCCTTTTCTTACATCCACTGCAACTAAAAAAGCGCTACCACATGCAACTCGCATAAGTTTTCCCATAGGAGGGCCCCATTGAAAATGAAGGCCTCGAACTACCCCTTCCATTGACTTTGATTGGTTATCCTGAACAAACTTATCCGGTATTCCTATTTCCCTAAAAACATCTTCTCGATATGTTTCCATGAAATATCCACGGTTATCTGCATAGACATCTGGAACTATAACCTTTACTCCGTTTAGATGTTCTGATTCTATTTTAAAGCCCATCTAACCCTCCTTTAAAACTCCATTCCCATACCGCCTACCCCATAAATCTCCAGGTACGTCTTTCCATTTTTTTATAAAGTAGTTTCTGTTTGGTTCATCCCATTCATGTCTCTTGTCCATAAACGTTTTAAGTGTAACTGAGCCAAAGTGATAAGTAAAACTTTCTAACGTTTGTACTACTCTCAATCCTTTTACAATAACTCGATTGAAGTAGTCAAAGTCCATATACCAGCCATAAACGTACATTGGGTCAAAATCACCTATCTCTCTTACTAATTCTGTTCTAAAACTCCAAGGCTGGTTCGCTTCGTATTCTACATCTCCAACTCCAGTCCAGCCTTTACTTAATTCTTCTGTTTTCCCATAAGCATTTTCTAGAGTTAATTCCCCCGACAACATTTTGCAAGATGCTAATCCAATGCTTTTGTCTTTCAACAATTCTTCTATTGGTTTCCACCAGTTATGTGAAACTATTTGATCGTTGCTTAAAAAAGCAACGTACTCAGTATCCAGTAACTCTATTCCTTCGTTGTAGGATGCTACGGTATTTATGTTTTCTGAAAAAGTTAAAACTGTATCTCTATCCTTTCTTTCTTTTTGTACTTCCTTGAAATACTCAGTAGTCCCATCTGTACTTCCACTATCTACTAAAATCATTTTAAAGTCTTGATTAGTTCGCTCTATTAAACTTTTTATTGCAAGTTTTGTATACGGTAACTGATTATGTGCGCACAGTACTACTGTAACCATTCCCTACCCCACCTTTTCAAAAATCCAGCGGGGATACCTTCCCCTATATCCAGACAATTAATTATGCTAAAAACAATAACCAGAAGAGTGCAAACCCCAAATATCAAAATACAAACATAATTTGTAGACATCTCACACATAGATTCTAACAATAGTACTATTGACGCCTCTATTCCTGCAAAGATAATCATTTCTCTACTCCTTTCTCATATATTTCTATATGTCTCTTTGCTACCTTTTCCCAACTGTTCTCTTTTGCATATTCATCTGCTTTATCAGAAAATCTAGAATAAAAATCGCCTTGCATAGGATGATTTTTTTCAAGAAATAAAGTATTAGTAGCTTGGACCGCATTCGTTGGATTACTACTACAAGGTATCTCAAACACATATCCTCTTACGCTATCAAAAAATGTTGCATTAGTGGTAATCACCGGAATGTGCATACCTATTCCTACATGTGCTGCTGATGATGTTGCCCCCATATTCGGACATGAATAATGAAAAAGTAGGATATCACAACAACTAAACCGTACATGCAGTTCATCTGGTTCCATCCATTTTGAAGTTAGACGTACATTTTTTTCTAGCCCCAACTTTTGTATTAAAGCTACTACTCCACCTAAATATTCTTCTCGTGAGACATGAATCACATAAAGGATATCTGGATACGTTTTTCTTAGTTCCGCTATCGCTGGTAAGGTTGTTCCATATTCATTTCTCATCATTCCAAATGAACCTACTACATGCTTTGATTCTGTTCTCAAAATTTCTTTTTTACCAACCTCTTTTTCTTCTTTGCTTAACTTTACCAGTTCTGGAACTCCCATTCGTATCCAGTATATTGGAACTTTTGGCAAATAGCCTTTAAAAAAGTTTAACGTTCTTTCATCATGAACTATACCACCATCTAGTATTCCGTCTTCAAAGTCATGACTAGGACAACTCGCATGGAATGTTTCAAATACTTTTACATGTAGTCTTTTTAATTCTTTCAATAGTTCAATTAACTTTTTGTTTACATCACAAGCTCTCATGTCAAATCCTTGAATATGAAACACATCAATTTTATGTTCTACTACATCTTCCAATATTCCAGCTACTGAGATTCCTTGTCTATCACTTGGATCTTGTCCTCTATGATAACATTCAAATACCTTATGCCCCCAAGTATCAAGTAAATCGTCTACAGCACTATACTGCCGATAAATTCGTATTTCATTGCCTGCTTTTTTTAAAACATCTGCTAAATACCTTTGATGTACTGCTATACCGCATCGTCTTGACCAGTTACTTAGAAATCCTATATTCATTTTACCCCTTTAAACACTTTTTTGTATGCTTTTTCTACTGCTTCAGTCGGGGTTTTACCCGTCGCACCAACCTCTTTCTCCGAACTACTTAACCCTTCATCTGTCCCATTCCTGCAAAACCAGGGACAATCTTTATTAAATCTTCCAACTTCAATGTAATCCCACGCCGTAAATAACTCGCTCATCATTTCATCTATTGATTTGTCTGTTCCTTTTCCCATTATTCTGCTCCATCCTTTTCTTTTATCATTTTCTCTATGTCTTCTCTAACCATTGTAGCGCATTTACTACAAAACCGTAATATTTCACCATAATGCGTAAATATTTCTTGCTTATCATCCAATATGTCATAACAGCTATAGCATTTAAGATAGTTCATATTGCTCCCACTTATATTATATTACAATTTTTTCATTTTTACACAAATTATTTTTTTCTAACCATTCTTTTTGTTCTTCTAATATCCTTTTAGGTAACTTTTTAAAAACTTTTATTTGTTCTCCATTATCATTAATCTTAACAGTAAAAGGTTTGCAACTTCTTGCATAAAACACTAAACTTTTAGATTTACCATATCCCCTCTGTTTTGTTTCATCATATTCAGCGTATCCCGCAACTTTTGGTTCCTCATTTAGTATTGCGGTTATTCCTAATTCTGTATCACAGATTCGCTTTAAAGCTTCCTTAATACTTTCATCATACATAACTGAACCACCTGGTATATGCCAATACTTATTCCATGTTGTCTGGTTACGTTTTACCAAAACTATACCTTCATCAGTTATCAAAATTAGGTCTACACATAACCTTGGTACTCTACTAAAAACATATCGGTACTCATGTTCATCAAGCCAGTAAGTTGGTTCATCCACAAGCTACCTCTAAAATCCGTTGTATTCGGTTTTTGTAGGTATGATTTTCTAACATATCTTTTCTACTAAAATCCCAAATCTGTTCCCACGTTCCACTCTCAATTAACTTTTTGGCTCTCTGTAGCATATCTTCTTTACCCCTATACAAACTTACGTGTAGTTCATCACAGAATAATTGTTCAACTCCTGTTACAGAGTTAAATAGGGCACAACCTAAAGCCATACCTTCCCAGTGTCTTTCACTTAAGTGGTCTTTGCTATCGAAGTTCCATTGGATTCTTCCTCTACTTGTCTCTCTTACGTAGTCTTCAAATTTACTTTGCTGGTCCTTATACAAAATTTTGCCTTCCCAATACTTGTCTTCCTGCAAGAGTTTAAAGTAGTCCCAACGCTCTTTGTAGTAATCGATATCCTGTTTCCCTAGTCTGCCTACATAAGCAATATCATATTCTTTTGGTGAAGTATAATCCCAAATTGTATCGGATACTGCAAATGACATAAACTCACATTTCAACCCCCTGCTTTTAAAGTCGTTCCACCTTACTAAATCGTTTATAAAACAATAGTTGTGCAATTTTCCTCTGATAAAATGTCCCTCATGGTGATGCATTGTTTCCATACCCCAGAATACAGTTGGACATTTTGTCCAGTCTTTTATGTTGTCAGCAAATATATCCTCAATAGAAAGAATCAAATTTGGTTCAAATTTAAGGTCTTCAACAACTTTAAAAATGTCTTTAAAACAGCTGTTACATTCCCCATTCGGGCCTACATTGTGCACAATATGGCCTTGTTCTCGCAGTATTCTTACTATGCAAGGCCAACGTTCTGGTAAGTCTTCCTTTAAGTAAGTCCCTCCTATTCCTGAAAATATTAGTATGTTCATTTCCTACCCCTAACCTGTTTGTCAAAATCTTTTTTGGTCATGTTTTCCTCACCGTATCAGCCATCTTTGCCTCCTACCCTAATTTTTTCAGGATATACTCCCTGTTCACTTAAATTGCCTGTAACATTAGCTACAAATTTTCTAATCACCCTATATTTTTTTCTGTCTCTCGGCAAATCGCCAGGATAAATTTTCTCGCCCTGAAAGAAATCATGGGAAGAATTATACGTTGGTTTCTTACAAAAACAATGCACCCCTTTTCTATCATTGCAAAGGTAAAACGTTTTCATATTACTACCCCCTTTCTTTTCTCTCTACTACCTTTCTACCTATATTATACTACAAAACTAAATTTTCTCCCAAGTTTTCTTTAATTTATAGTAATCACTTACTGCCTTGTTAAAATATTTGGGCATATATTCTATCACGGTTTCTCCTTTCCAGTTAAACTGTTTTAGAATTATGCTTAAAATTTTATCTATATTCAATATTCCTTTATATCCATGTATTGGTGTATGAAATCCGGCATCTTTATCTTTAGCTTCTTCTTCCGCTATTTTTATTATTTGTAAAGGGTGCATCCCTACTGTATCTCCAGTACGATTATGTTGATATAATTGTTGCTCAACATCTTTTGGTCTCTTATCCCATAACTTATTGCTTAGATGAAGGATATCCGTATACTTAAGAAGTGATGAAAGTATAATTGGTTCCATCCAAAACGATTCTGCATGACATATATCTAATGTCATACCTAATTTTTTATTCTTTCCAACTTCGTAAATTATATCTATAGGAGTCCTATATTTTCTGTTACTTTTATAGGGAAAGTTCTCCAAACATACTTTCCAAGACAGTTCACCCATTAACATCTCTAACACATTATCATGTGCGTGTATCGTAGCCTTTTCTACATTAAATAAACACATTATTTCATGTACTAAATCTGTATTCATATCTTTAGTTGGCAAGTGAACTGATTCCATTGTTATATTGTTGTCTTTGCATATTTCTTTTGCACTTACCCCAAAATCCCTGTACATATATATCCGATAAAATCCTAACTGAACTTGGCAATCATGTAAGAGTTTTAATCGTTCTAAATCATTTACCTCATTTATAAACAATCCTATACTGAACATATTCTATCCTCTCTAACCCAAAATTACCCTCGGTATTCTCCTAAACGACCAAATCTCTTTATACAACCTATCTGCTTTTTCCTTACTATAGTAGGACCATAAGTCCAGTCTATAATCTGACATACCACTGCCCAACAAAATACTCCGATTGCTGCTAAAGTATTATAAACTACTAATATTGGAAACAATATGCCATACAGAATTATCGCCATTTTACTTTCCTTTCATAATCTTGTGTTTCTCCCTGGTAGCCCACTCTTACTAATAAATCTGTCATTCCCCTTTTCCAATCTAAAAAATCTTGTATTGTATACGACTCACAATAAAAGCTCAAACCGCTTTCGTTCTGACCTGCCATACAGTAGTATTCATCCCAATTTGAGGATAGCCACTGTATACCATACCTACTTGGATTTCTAAAAGTGTCGCTACCAGGAAACGGAATAAACCCAAATAAACTGTAAACATCGGGAGCAGAATCCATTATGAATCTTTTTGTTTCTTCTACGGTCTCTTTTGTTTCTCCGGGGAATCCTAATACCAAAAAAGCTTTCACTATTAATCCGGCTTGTTGGGCTTCTCTAATAGCAGTTTTATTTTGTTCTGTGGTTACTTTTTTACCCATTAAATCTAACATTTTTTGACTTCCGCTTTCTATTCCAAAATCTATTTCATCACAGCCTCCTTCCTTTAGTTTTTTAAAGTCTTCGTAGGTATTTATTCCTACCCTTCCGTTACACCTGAATTTTATTCCTAGTTCTTTAAATCTATCGCATAACCAATACAACCTGCTTCTGTTCATTACAAACACATCATCATAAAAAATGAATGAGTTCGTATAATTATCAACCAAATACCTTATTTCCTCTAAAACTTTTTCTTTACTCCTAAACCTTACTCTTGAACCCATAACGTCCCTTGAACAAAAATTGCAAGAGTATGGGCAGCCTCTGCTGGTTATCACACTTATACATCTCTTCCCACCTATTTTTCTATGATAACTCGCAAAGTCCAATAAATCCCAAGCTGGATAATCATAGTCATCTATATCACCTCTACCACAAGAATAATACCCTGGAAAGTTTGCCTTAATCACATTTACTAATGCTTGCTCTCCCTCCCCCCCTACAACGACCGGAAAGTCTTTTAACGATTGCTCTGGTAAAGCTGTTACGTGATGCCCACCGGCTATAACACAACCTCTACTATTGTGCTGATTACAGATATCACGTATCTTTAATGCTTTGTTGTAACTAGCGGTATAGACTGTTACGCCGTAGAGGTCTGCATAGCCAATTTTTTCTTTCCATGCACTTTCTTCTACTGAAGATAGGTCTACTATTTTGACCTTTAAATCTTTTATGTTTTTTCTTGCAAAGTTGGCAAGATATGCTAACTGTAAAGGAATATCTAGTCTATCGTCCAGACTTTTAGGTTGTGGTGGATGAATTAAAGTTAACTTCATATGATATCTTCTTTCAAAATTTCATCTATTTCTCTTGCTACTTCGTAAAAGGATTTCTTTTTGCAAATAAAAGTTGTATGCCCAAACGGGGGATTCTTAAAGTTCCTTGATATTGCAACTTTTTCTAACTCAATGTCATTATCCAAAAGTGGTTCAAAATCGTATGCCCAGGTATCAGTATCCCCTGCTGCCATATATGAACCTATTTCATTATACTTTAGTCCGTCAAACTCCTTCACGGTGCTTCCTTCTCTTAGTTCAAATTCTATTAAGACTATGCATTTGCTAGCAAATTGTTTTAAATTTGCTACAGCCTTTTTTATTTGAAAAGGCGGTATATGTGTAAATACCCCGTGAGTAAAAACTAAGTCATAGGGGTTAAGCGGAACAATGGGCATATCAGCTACCAAATCAAACAAACCAAGAGTTACCTCAAATCCATCTAAATATTTTTGAGCATTTTCAAATTGACTGCTACTAAAATCCAATCCCCCAACCCGTTCCAAATTGCTAAAACTTGCCAGAGGTCTCAATAGTCTCCCAAATCCACAACCTACCTCTAAAACACTTTTTATTTCGGGGTATCTCGCAAGATTGTAAAGAGGCAAAGTTTCTGTATCTAATGCCTCTTCAGTTTTTCTTTCTTCTAAATATCTACCACCTTTTGTTTCCCACCAGTATTGTGGATTTTCTGAGTATGTTGGCATTAGTTTCGCCATTCTCTCACCTGCACCTTTAATCCGGCTTCCGCTAATGAATCTACTGTTCCAGCATCTATCCATTCTCCTGCGAGTATTTCATGCCATAGCTTCCCGTCTGTTGCATACATGTTGTTTACATCTGTTATTTCTAACTCCCCTCTTGCCGAAGGTTTTAGTTCTCGTATCTTCTTAAAAACATCGTTACCATACATATAAATTCCTATTACTGCAAATTCCGATTTTGGCTCTTTTGGTTTTTCCTCAATATAAGATATCCTTTGTTTAACTGTAGTTGGTATCATTTCACTGTATTCAGTAATGAATACAGGAACCCCATATCGTTGTGGATCTTTAACTTTAGACAACATTACCTGTGCTCTATCAGTCAATTTTCCAAAAGTGGTTTCCACAACCTCAAAGTTTATTATAGCACTTTTTATACTATCTTGAATAATGTTATCCCCTAAAATTACTACCATAATATCATTGCCTACAAATTCTTCCGCTAAACTCAAAGCATGGGCTATCCCTTTTGCTTCTCCTACTTGTACCTTATAAGTAAATTTTACTCCCCTTTCACTTCCATCTCCTAAATACCGGATAAAATCTCCAGCATGTTCATCACCAGTTACTATCAGGATATCTTTAATCCCTGCTCCTACTAAGGTGTCTATTGGATAGTCTATCATCAACTTATCGTAAATTGGAAGCAAATGCTTGTTATGTAGTTTAGTCAATTGCCCTAATCGTGTTCCCCTACCGCCCGCAAGAACTATTCCTTTCATCTTATTCTCCCCCTACTACTGGATTGCAACAAACTTCCAGCATACCCAAACCCAAACCAGTACCCCCGATAATCCCGCTAGTGGATAAGAGACAATAGAAAATAGGATAAACCACGTATTGCTTAAAGCTTCCTCTTTTAGAGCAAATTTTATACCGCAAATTCTTAACCCAATTGCCCAAAACCAAATTGCTCCGCCTACATACAAAAACCAGTTCATTTTATCCTCCCTTCTTTCTTATATTCCTCAATCCCGGCAATTACAGTTTTTGTAAAATTCAACTGTACTCCTTGTTTGGCCCAAACTTTGTAGATATCAGTATTATCACATCCAGGTAGTTCTTTCATAGCGTCTACTACAGCTACGACTTCTATCCTCCTTTTTAGCAATCCTTTAATGGCAAAATTTACACATACATTCGTAGCCACCCCATATACCACAACTGTTGCAGGTTTCAGTATCTTTAAAATTCTATCTGTATATGGATTACCTTTAAACACGTCAAAATCATCCTTGTAGATAACTATATTCTTAGCGTCTGGTAACATTTCAAATGCTTGCTTTTTACCGTACCAATCATCTTTCCAGTAAAAACTACAGTCAATAAAATCACGGGTAGACGGAACAAACATTGCGCCATGTGTATGCTGTAAACAATGTGGTGGAAAAGTCTCAAAGTAATCTGGTGTTAATGAAAACTCTGTTGACTCTGGCGTATGCCAATCAGCGGTGTTAACTATTGTTATGTCATTTTTAATTGTAAAGTTAGTAAGTCTCCGCAAGTTTGGTTCTATCTTTCTTGCTCCTTTTATTGGTAATGCCCCTTTAAAACTTTTGTCGTTCCTCATAAAGTCGTATTGGGTATCTACATTCCAGAATATCAGTTTTTCTTTTTTCATTTTATACTCCTATAAAAGTATTGCTCCTGGATACTGCCAATCATACCGAATATGTCCATCAGGAAAGAATATCATCTGCCTCAAGTTATCTGATTCCGGGTTCAATGTCAAAGCATCCGTTAAGCAGACATTCTGTCCCCAGACATCATAAACTATACCACTTTCAAGAGTCATAAGTTTAGTTCCAGTTGTATCTAAAAATTCTTTTATATTTCCCATTTCCCAAGGTGTCAATTGGTGTTCTTTTACCCATTTAAAAACTTCTCTGTTGTCAGAACTCAACGGACAACATAACTTTCGTATGCTTAGTTGCTCTACTTTGTTCTGTCGTGCATAGGTTATCAGATTCCCAACCTCGTCTGCGGTATCAACGTAGTCTTTTATCATAGTACAACTTAACCTTACAGAAAGTTTATGCTCGTGCAAATTTTTTACTAGTTCATCTAACTTAGGATATCTATAGGATTGAAATATCTCTTCATTCCTATTTTCTTTATAATGAACAACTGATACTGAAATTAATGTTACTCCTAAATCATACCATTCTCTCAGATAAGCATTGTATTTTTCGGGTTCATCGCCTAACACTATCCCGTTTGTCTGTAATTCTATTAACGGAAACTCAAATTTAGATAAATGACGCAAAACATCTGTTAACTGTTCGGGATATAAAGTAGGTTCCCCTTTACCAGTTATCAATACTGTTGTTACACCCCTAATTTTTGCCAATTGGCACGCTTTCCTCAAATTACGCCAATTCATACCAGGGGTATAATCAATGCCATTTGTTGGTGTCATCTTAGACACACAGTATGGACACATTGCGTTACAAGTGGTTGTTCCTGTTACTATACTAAAAGTTTGTATTTTCATTTTTCTTTAACATCTTCGCCCATAAACAAGGTAGAACCATCTAAGTTATCCATACTAGCATTATCAACCTTTTCCTGTATGGGAAGGTTGGGAGTCTCATAAATGTGCCCTAATACCTTACTTTCTGTCCTACTATTCGGGCAATTTATATCCCCATTAAAAGGCAAAAATCCACTCCTTATATCATCCCAGCGAACAATACTACAACCATATCGATGGTCCACAATATCGCCTTCATATATTTCTTTGCCATTTTTATCATACAATCCGGTAAATTGCATAACTTCGCATCGTTCTGTCCATTCATCACCACAGTCTAAGGGCATAGCATCGCAAATTAAGTCTTTATCATGTTTCCAACTATACATTTTTCTATCTTCCATATCCCAAGCCCTAAACTTAATTATTCTCATTTTACCTCTACCAACCCTTCTGATGCTGTTTCTCCTCTACCTACTTTTGAAAAAGGTACCCACCTATTTTCTTTTTCACTAAAATATGCAACTATATCTGACGTTGCCATTACTGGTGAACCTACACTACCCGTTCCTATAATATCAAACATTGGTATACCATATTTATCCCGGAATAGTTTATCAGCCTCTATAAATACTTTGATTTTCTTCGCATTGAATCCCGATGATACTACCACTTTTACTTTACCAAATCCGTTATCTATCAACGCTTTCTTTAGTCTCCATACCCCATCTATTGACACCCCTTTTATACCTCTATATTCAGGACCTAGTAATTCCATATCTATATCACTACCATAGCCTTCTACATAGTTCTCACCGCAAGTATCTATTCTTACCCCATACAAATTTTTCACTTCTCTTGCTACTTCTATACTATCACTTATCTCCTTATTAAATGTATCTATTAAAACTATTCGTTCTACCTTTCTATCTACAAAGCCATCAAATATTTTTCCAGCTACTACAGTAGGATTAGATTCTAGTTTATTTCCAAACGCGCCTTCTTTCTCCTTTAAATGTATTGCAACAGCCAGTATCAGTGCATGTGGCATTGTCCCCATTCCTTCATTGCCCCAAACCTTAGCGCCTACATCAGTTGAACACCCAGCAAATCCCGCGTCCTTGCAAATCTGTGATATCGATACATCTAAATTATAATGAAAATGTCGTGCCCCCATATACAATACTGGTTTGCCTTCGGCAGCTTTTACCATTTCTATAGCGTCTTTTCTTACAGCTCTTAAATCCACATTACCCGTAAATCCATTTGAGATTATACCAAGATATATTGTTTCTAAATCTATTTTATCTTGGACTCTTCCCTCTAGGGTCATTACGGATTCGCACGGGGATGTACACCAACTACCATCTAACAATGCAAATATTTTAACTTTGTTTCCAACTACGCCCTTTATAAAATCTACCGCCTCCTCTATACAACCATAATCCATGGGGCCGCCCTCTCTTACAAATACCTGGTATCTAACTAAAGGATTTATATTACATTTCTCCAGTATTTCTTTGCTTCTCAGAAAGTATTTATCAGTATAGTCTTTGTAATTCATGTTTTTGTCCTTTCTACTTTAATTATACTACGTTTTTAACTAAAAAGGGAGCATTACGCCGTCTTTCTTGTAGTAATAGCAACTTCCACTTACAGTCCAATCACAATTAGTTGGAGGATTAAACTTTCCAAAAAACCTGTCCATCCCTTTCCGGTAATCTTCGCCACTACCTTTCCAGCCATCTATTGTCCTTGCTCCAAAATGGTATACCCAAACTTTACTAGTTGTCAAAACTTTCCAACCATTCTGCCTTACCCTTTTTACAAAGTCACAATCCCCCCAGTATGCAAAATAATCCCTATCAAATACTCCAGGGTATTTTTCCGTTCCTTTTTCCTTTTCCTTTAAATCGTTTAGCATTTCTTTTTTCAGCATAAAACAGCAACCGTGTATTCCAACGGCTGTTTTATCTTCACTTTTTGTCAACCAGTCTCCAGTATCATGTGGATAAAATGCCTGGGGTCCTACCAATCCTAGTTCCCTATCAAATTCAATAACCCCTAACAGCTCTTTGTCCCAATTAGGCCTAAATTGAATATCGTTATTGCAAATTAAAATCCTATTGTACTTTGCTGTTTGTAAGCCTTGATTAAATGCTACAAATATCCCTTCATTTTTTCTATTTTTTAATACCACTACATCCTTCATTTTAGTTTCTTTGTCTTCTTGGTATCTGTAAGCCAAATTTTCTAAAAAATTTGGCGTCTCATCTATACTGCCATTGTCTATGAAAATCAATTCAAAAGGAACGGTTATTGTTTCCTCTAAACTTTTTACAAACCCTTTTGTGTACTCAACTTGATTGAAAACTGGAACAATAACACTTAACATCTTTCCTCCTCCATTTAACATAGCAGGACCCTATGAAGAACCCCTGTAGGAACCACAAGACCCTGCTTACTCTACTACCCTAACCTCTACAGGAGCTGTATCCGCAGTCTAAACAAGTAGAGTTATCCAGGGATATTTGCCCATTACATTCAGGGCATCTATTTTTTAAATTTAGTAATTCTATCTTTCCCATTTCTTTTAACTCTTCTTTTTCTCGTCTAAATGGAATTAGGTTACCAATTACTAACAAAGAAGTCAACCGTTCCATTGTAATCCAAGTTTTATTCTTTGAAAATGGATCAACTAACATATAGTTTACAATGTCGCCTCTTCTAACAGCATCCACAAAGGTGTCCTCTAGAATTACTCCTAATAAAAGGTTTTGAAACTTCGTAGTTAAAAAGTTTTCAATCTCCGGGTGGTTAACAGATAAAATACAATAAACCTTACCTTCCCCCATAACAGGCGCTATCCCAGTATCATAAACACTAATAAAACTAACTACCCCACTTGTTACTCCTACTGTATCTGTTTTGCATCCTTTAGAACGAAGATTAGAAAAGTCAACCAAAATAAACTTCTCTCCCTTCTTTAGTTCTTCTACTACTACCTGTAAAGTTTCAAAGATACTTTTTAATGTGTCTTCAACTTTTAGTATTTTCATATACATCCTCGTAGTGTTTTACTATGTTTTTCCAACTATATTTTTCTTGTGTTCTTTCTAAACCATACTGTAAGCTTTCATCATCTATATCCATATTGTCAATTGTATTATCATCTATAAGTCTTAACCAAGCCTCTAATTCTTGTTCTCTATTAGTCCAGTTTACTCCAAACATTCGATGCTCGCAATTAATACCTAACAAAGTATCGTTAAACCAATTTGTAGCACTTACTATAATTGGTCTTCCGGTTCCTAAAGCAACTCTTAGTGCGCTACTACTAACCTCTGCATTAGTAGGTGGATAAATCAACGCTATTACATCTCCTTCTTGTAACCAGTTCATCAACTCTTTTATTGGTACCCATTTATCCTGAGAGTTATGAAACCTAAATGTCCAACCCAATCTATCACATACCTTCTTACATGTTTCATTATCATTTCTACCCATACCAAAACTGCTCAATACTTTATTCCTCGATAAAGGTTTGTAATCAATCTCTGGTATTCCTATTGGCATTGTTGCATTTTTCTCATTCTTTTTAAATTCACAACCATGTTTAATTATTACATCAAATTTACCCCAATCTATATTTGGGCTAATACAGGAATCATGTTGCGTAACAACTAACCTTACTCCCTTTCCTTTTAAGAGGGAAAGGAGTTTATCAAATCCCTGCTTATCTGGATACAAATAATCTTGATATTGAATATGAAAAACATCTGGTTTACCTAAAAGGAAATCGTCAGATATAAGATACTTTATTTTCTCAACATCTATTGATTGTTCTTCTTTTGGATGAAAGCCTGTTCCAAAACAATCAAAATAGGTACCAGTATTAGGTTGGTACCCCGTAGACCATCCGGGCTTTTCAAGATCCCTTTTTCCATAAGGCCTGTTCCCAAACACAATAACCTGATGCCCATTAGCATTTAAAACATCTACCAATTGTTCGGTGTAACCAAACACACCACAATGTTGTCCCCAAGTTGACATCATTCCTATGTTCATTTTATACCTACTCCTATCATTTCAATCCATCCAAGGCACTTTTTTCTGCAATTCTTCTAAATTTTTGCAAATTGGTATTCTAAGTTTCTTGGCTCTTCTTACTTCATTCTTGGTACCGGGAGAGTTTTCCCACCCAGACAAAAGTAATAAGGCATCTGATACTTCTACCCAAGCAAGACTATACTTATAATAGTCTTCAATTTCTAATTTCTCTCCTTCTCGTAGCATTAAAGTAAAATGGTAATCCAACCAAGGACAAAAAGGAGCATATCCGACAAGAAATACTTCTGTTGCAACCCTCATTCCTATTCGCATGTTGTCTAAAACTTCTATAACATTGGCCATTTCCCCATCTTTGTTTCTACTATATAATCCCGCAACATATACTCGTTTCATATCTGCTCCCCATTATCGTTATCAAAAGTGGTTTGTTTGTCTATAAACTCATCTTCTGTATCTTCTTCTATTTCTATATTGCACTGGTAACATTTCCATACCGGTGGGCTATAATCCCCTTTCCTTAACATTTCTCTTCCACAATCATCACAAAACATTTGTTAGTTCCCTCCATTCCAATCTTTTACTATTTCTACCCCATTACTGCTTCCTATCCTACTTACCCCTAGATCTAAAAAGGTATTTACTTGTTCCACTGTCTTTATTCCGCCAGCTACTTTTATTGGTATGGTACAGTTCTTTTTTATTACCTCTACATCATTTGGGGCTACGCCACGTAATCCAAAACCAGTATTGGCTTTTACCATATTAACACCTGCTTGTTCAACTAACTTAGCAGCAATTCCTATTTCTGTATCTGTTAAATATGATGTTTCTATTATCCCTTTCACAAATACTCGGGCATTCCATTTCTTTATTTCCTTCATTACCTCTACACAAGCATCATATTTTTTATCCTTAAATAAGGAAATATTCAAGGGTATATCCACTTCATCTACGTTTAATGGTATATCTACAAGAAAATTTGGATAGAATGCTATACCCCCGCTAAATGGGAAATCTAAAACTGTGCAAATCCTAAAATTCCCTTTCGCCTTCTCTTTATATTCTACTACATCCAATACCCTATACGGAGGAATGCAAACAGCATAAAAACCATATTCTTTAGCGTCTTCACACAATTTCTTTATGTCTTCTTTTGTATGATCGGGTCTTAATAGAGTTAAGTCTATCTTTTGGGCTAATTCTTGTTTAGTCATATCTTCCCGCCGACCCCATCAGGAATGTTTTGTGGTAATTCTTCAGTTTTGGGTTCTGTCAGAAAGTCGTGCCTTTTTTGGAAAACTTCTTTAAATGTAGGAGCCGAAAACCATTTCTCTCCGTCTATATAAATATCGCAATCTGTCCCAGTAGTCTTATCTGTATTCTGAAAACTTTTAAACCCAAATGTAAGATGATAATACTTACCTTTTGCTAACCGCTTTAGCTTCTTTCTCGCTTCTTCAAACTGCATTTTAGCACTCCTTTCTTCCTTGGTAACAAACTTTTTAAAAATTCTAATTCTTTTTTAGCTAGTAATAAACAAGTTTTACAACCCTTAACTACACTATAAGGAAATCTATTTAAATGAATTGTACAATAATGAAACTCCCAATCCTCATAAGGAGTACCCCGGCATGAAGCCTTAGTACTTTTTTTAGAAACCGGACATCCATTACATAGCTTATTTCCTATACCGGTATTATAAAACATCCTGCATAAGGGACAATTTTTAATACCAAAATCCAACCCTGTTCTTCCTACAATATGTGTCCATTTCTTGATACTACCCTTTAACGCCTGTTCAGTTAGCTTGGTCATTGTTCAGTTCCTTCCACGCTTTTTTACATTTCCATTTTATCATACATTCTTCACAACCATCACCTTTAGGAGGAGTCTTTCCAGCTTTTTTCCAATTCTTTCCGTATGACTCACATACCTGTTTCCTGTAATATTCTTCTTGCGTCATACCCTTACGCCTTTCCACTATTATTATACTACAATTTTACCTTTTCTACACAAATTATTTTTTATAATCCTGTTCGCCTATGAATTAGATCTCCCACTGTTTCTGGAGTTAGGGGTGGGTATGGCGAGTCGGATTTTTGTTCCGTTCATCATCTCCTCCTATACTGGGGGATCATACGTCCCCCATTTCTTAAAGTAGTATGCAGCGTTACGTCTATGGGCATCACCGTGGTCTCGTTTACTTCTTGTCCCCATCCCATCATGCCAAACAACTGACGTTGGCGTTATCATACACTTGTAACCAAGATTGATTGACCGCCTTAGAAAATCCCAATCCTCATAGGTTAATTCAAAATAACACTCGTCAAAATAGTAACCGTCTGTTGCCTTTAAATCTTCTAGTAACTTCCGAGTCCATAAACACGGTAGTTCATTCCCTGCCCTTTCTTCTTTTACACCATCTCTTAAATTTGACGATGCTACTCTACCTACATCTGGGTGGGTTTTCAAATACTCCACTAAATTGCCCAGCCATTTTGGATCTGTTACTTTCATATCTGAATGCCACCAACCTATATAGTCAATAGGTTTACGCCCACTATTCAACTTAAAAACAGGAGCAGGAGGCGGTAACAAACACTCAGATATACCTTGATTCAAAGCTTGCGGTAAAGAAATGTACTCATCGTGCTCCAATACAGTACAACTTTGCATTGGTCCCATCTTTAAAACAGTATCCAAATTCCAACTTCGAAAAAAGTTTTTGCTTCCATCCGTAGAATTGCAATCTACTACCACTAAATCAAAAGGGTATTCTGTAGTCCATAGACTATCAAGATACTTTTCTAGTAATTCTTTATCATTAAACGTTGTAAAGATTAGTCCTACTTTATCCATTTTTCCAGTCTTCCCCCTTATTGTAATCGTCTATCTGCTTTATTGTTTCATCCATAAACTTTTCTGTTTTTTCTTTAAATTTTAAATCCCTTTCTCTGGGGGTATGCCTCCATAGAAGGTGCCGTAATAAACATTCTGTTTCCATGTTTATGGGATCTTCTATACAAACTAGTCTATCTTTTTCTTTTACAAAAGAAATACACTCAGCACATTTTTTCATTTATTGTTCCTATCCCTTCATACCTAAGCCATGCTTCCTGCTTACAAATAGGACAATATAACCGCCAAAGATTAGACTGGTCTTGTTCCATAGGCCAACCGCAATTTTCACATTCTATTTCACTATCATCTTCCATACGTTTATCCCAACACGTTTGACAAAACCCAGCGTACTTGTCTCCGCCCCATCTATTCTCATCAGTCAATTTTACATGGCAATCTTCACAAAATTTCCATATCTTATTCATCTTCCACCTTCTCCCTCTAAATGATTGTCTATACCAGTCATTAACAAACTTTCTTGATGCTTTTCATAGTCCTCTTCTACCCCGGTTCCTTCATACTTTTCCCGTACTATTCTTATTCTCTCTTTATCGTGTTTACTACCGCATAAATTAAAATAGTCCATTACCTCACATAAAAGACGTTCTGAGGCATATAGTTCATCTGTATCACCATCTTCTATAACCATAGTTAAAACAATATCCGAATCCCCAAACTTACCTCTTAAGTTGTATCCGTTACTTACTCTTTCTATTTCTAGTTTCCATACGTTTTCTTCCATTGTTATCCTCCTTAGTTACTATCTCCTTTAGCTTTACTGTTCCGGCATATTCTAACATTTTTATAAGTATTTTGTAAACTGATAGTTTGCTTTTTGCTAATTTATCCATTTTCTTGTTGTAGTCTTCTATTGATATTTCTTTTTGTTTAGGTTTCACTGCCAAAATACTCCCTAATAGCGCAATCTAGTACATCTAAAGTAGTATCCTCGTGAATTCCCAGCCAACTAGCACAAACATGGTCAGAATAAGCTTCCCATAGTTCCTCCGCCTGTTTTAAAGTGCAGTCATACCCTAAATCTACAGCCCGTTTACAAATTGTCTTGCAGTCATCAGGATATCGCACTGGTTTCATTTTCTTACCCTTTTATTACTGCTAAAGGCTGGAGTTCGGTTACTATTTCCACCAAGTCCTTCTGGTTTTCCATTACGTCATCTATGTTTTTGTATGCCCCAGAAGCCTCATCCAAGTCTTGCTGATGCCGTATTCCATGAACTATACCTTGGCTATCAAGTTTTTCTATTTCTTCCTGTAAAACTAATGTTGCACACGCCTTACTTCTGCTCATCTTTCTTCCAGCCCCATGAGAGCAACTCATAAAACTATCAGGATTTCCTTTCCCCCAAACAATGTAACTTTTACTACCTTGTGAGCCAGGAATGATTCCTACTGTTCCTTCCCTTGCTAACGTTGCACCTTTCCGGTGAACAATCACATCTTCTTTAAAATGATGTTCCCACGCAGCGTAGTTGTGGGCTATGTTTATCATTAACTCAAGATCTTCGGCTCCTCCATAACAATAGTCACTTTTGTCTTCAAATATTGCTTTATCGGTAATACCTGTTTCAAAACAATGTATAATTTTTTGCAGCATCAACTTCCTATTAGCTAATGCAAAATCTACACAATATCGCATCTCTCGCATATAGCCTTTTGCTTCTGTAGTTTCAATAGGAAGAAATGCCAAATCCCATTCTTGGGGTATTTGGCTATACCACCGTTCGTTCAAGTCTTTTGCTATTTTGTTATAGTGGTCCGCCACCTTTTTACCAAGATTTCTACTGCCGGAATGAATCATAATCCAAACAAAACCTTCTTGATCTTTCTGTACTTCAATAAAGTGGTTGCCCCCGCCTAAAGTTCCCAACTGGTGAAGTACTGATTGATACTCCCTACTAACTACTGGATATATCCCAGGATAATCCCATACCCAATCACATTCCCCTTTTGGCATTAAGCTGTCATCTTGTTTTTCTTTTTGGTGATCTTTACCTACTGGAATAACTTCTCGTATCTTGCCCATTATTTTCTTCAGCGTTTCTTTATCGAGTTGCTCTGCTCTTAAAGATGTCTTTACTGCACACATACCACACCCAATATCAACTCCAACAGCATTCGGCAATACTACGCCTTTCGTTGCAAGAACTCCACCGATAGGCATACCATACCCAGAATGGCAATCCGGCATAATTGCTACATGATGAAACGCAAATGGAAGATCAGCCAAATTATTTATCTGCTTTAGTGCCGAATCTTCTACATCGTCTAACCACATCTTAACATGTACTCTACCTTCGTTTAGAAATTTCATCTTTCCCCCTTTCTCCACTGTTTTATTTCTTCCTCTATGTAATCCATAGTATCTGTATCTACAACAGCTGTAGGTATACCGGAAATATGAAAAGTAAAAAATGAGTAGTAATGACCCCTATCCTTCATTAAAAAATTAATATACCTATCACCCCCAGTATAACTGGTTACACCAACATATTCAATATTTGAATCATCTATTTCTATTGGGTCTAAAATTCCACCTTCTAAATATCTACCTTTGATTATCATTTTTGCCCCCTAATCCCATAAACTCTCAAAATGGTTTACCAGTAACTGTTTACCTTCTTCTATTTCTACCATTATTTTTTTATCGTCCCATAAATCAAGATTTTCTTCGCTATCTATCATATTTTTAAATCCGGTACTTATTTTACCCAGAATATTATCCCATTCTTCTACTGTTAAATCTTCCGGGCAACTATTTTTTTCTTCCTTTAACTGGTTTACACCATTACTTATTATCCAAGCTAAGTACCATTGGAAATTCCAAATATCTCTATCGCTATACCCCCGTCTCCCCCGCTGTATAAACCACAATATCTCACTAGGAACCATTCCTATACTTTGAAATAGTCTATACACCCAGTAATGTATCTCTTTATACCAGCACCTATCCTTTTCTAATTCTTCCAGCATTTCTTCTACGCTTTTGTAAATTCTAACTTCGTTCTTATCCGCCATTTCTTTATCCAATAGTTACTTCCCTTCCCCAATTACTACTATTTCTCCAATATTTTCTTTCTTCTCAACCCAAACTTCTGCGTTCCATAATACCCCCACAAACCCTTTTACTATTTGTTCCCTTGCTGTATTTGGATCAAACTCGTCCTTAAAGTATTTCCTAATATATTTGTAAAGTTGTGGACTTAGAATTATCTTATCTACCGGTATACTTTCGTCTTCTAATTTTGTAAAAGCATCTGCTAAAACTTCCCTTACCCTTATTGCACCAAACTTATCTGTTACTATTTCTTTTACGTAGTTCAACAACTCGTCCAATGTTACATTTTCTATCTTCTTCTCCAGTTCATCCATTTTTACTTCTATTTTCTTTTCCATTTCGTTACCTCCTTTACCCATTCCCTACTTCTCTTATATCATTCTCTACCATTTCTTTTACCAAATCATCAAATGAAATTTTAGGAATCCAACCTAATTCTTTTTTTGCTTTTGTTGCATCACCCAACAGCAGATTTACGTCTGCCGGCCTGTAAAAATCTGGCGATACCCTTACTAATACCCATCCTGTTGCGGAGTCTCTTCCCAATTCATCGGCCCCCCACCCTTCCCAATCTATTTTCTTTTCGTCTACTGCAAACGCTTTTTCTACAAACTCTCTTACTGTATGCGTTTCACCCGTTGCTATTACGAAGTCTTCGGGTTTGTCTTGTTGCAACATCAAATACATTGCTTCAACATAATCTTTTGCGCTACCCCAGTCCCTTTTAGCATCTAAGTTACCTAATACTAAAACGTCCCGTTTACCATAATGAATTTCTGCTACAGTTCTTGTTATTTTTCTTGTTACAAACTCGAATCCCCTTCGAGGGGATTCATGGTTAAAAAGTATTCCCGAACAAGCAAACATATTATAGCTTTCTCTATAGTTTACTGTCATCCAATATGCGTAAAGTTTTGCTATTCCATAAGGGCTTTTAGGATAAAATGGCGTCCTCTCATTCTGTGGTATTGCTTGAACCAAACCAAACATTTCACTTGACGCAGCGTTATAAAATTTTGCATCCATCTTCTCTTTATGTAAAGCTACTAGCATTCTAAGTGTTCCTAAACCTGTTACGTTACTTGTATGCTCTGGTTCCTTCCAAGAATCCTGGACAAAACTTTGACTTCCCAGATGATACACCTCATCCGGTTTAGAAGTTCTTATTGCAACTATTAAAGATCCCTGATCTGTTAAATCGCCTTCTATCAAATCTATTTTATCCAGTATTGAATGAATTCGTTTAAAATTACTGGGCGTTGTACTGTTTCGTCTTACTAATCCATAAACCTTGTAACCTTTTTCTAAGAGCAACTCTGCTAAGTAAGACCCATCCTGACCTGTTATACCAGTTATTAAAGCTCGTTTCATATAGTTTTTCTCCTTTTTCCCCTACCTTCCAGTAACTGTCCTATTGGGCCACAACAACCTTTTTCTTCCTCCCTACATTTTGCAAATCCTTTACGGGTAATCCAACACTCCTTTGCATCAAGGCAATTTGGATGTTCTTCCAAACACATTAAGTATTCCCCTAACTCTACTCCTTTATACAAAGGCTCATCTATATCTACTCCTTTTCCTTCTTGATGAAGACTACAATACTTTTTTAGTGTTTCTGCAACTATATTTAGTTGCCCTAACCTTAGTCTTATAATCAAGTCGCAAGCGTCTCTTATTGCCACCCCTATTTCTGGAGTCAAATATTCTTCTATTTTTTCTTGTAATGGACTCCATTTTCTTCGAGTTCTGATTTCACCGTTGGGCAAAGTAATAATTTCTTTTTCTTCTTTACTTTCTAATATATTCTCTAATTCTTTAACTGTTGGTTGTCTTCTTTTCATTTTTATTTCCTTCATGCTTCCTCCTTTGTTATTTCTAATAAATATTTCCCTATCTCCCGCGCCTTTTCTTTCCTAAATACTATTTCATCATTAAACAATTTCCGTTTTGTTACCATATGCCAGCACCATCTAAAAATTTCAGGCCAGGATAACCTATTATCTTGGTGCCCATAACAAAACAGGGCAAAATAAACATCGTTGGTTTCATCATCATAAGAAATTTGTAAAAGTTCTGTTCCACAATCACATAAAAAATGTTTCTCTGTTTCCATTAAACCGCCCCTATCCAGTTTTTACCATCCCATATTTTTTTATATTTTTCTTGCATCATAAATCCTAACCAGAGTTGTTCCAGGGACATTTCTTTTTTATGTGCTATGCTTATCTGTTGCCACCACATAGTAAAATCAAGATTCATATCGTAAACGCAATCATAATTATCCTTTACCATTTCCTGCAACTGGTCTTGACGAGGCAGCCATATAAAGTTTAGTCCAGATTCTTTATCTAAATATGAATAGAAAAAATCATTATCAGCAAACTTAGTAAAAGGAATAGGTAAATTGTTAACCCCAGTATCTTCTATAAACCAAGGACCTTTAATACCCTCGTCCTGATACATAACTCTGTCTTCATCATAAAAAACAATGGTTTTCCCTTTTTCCTTAATAAAGAAAACATACTCTTTTGGGAGAACTTTCTTATCAAAGAAGGGTGTCTGGATCTCTCCCGCCTTCTCACACATCTCTATATATTCTTTACTTGTATCCATTAAAACTTATCCTTTTCTAACTCCAAAAATTCTTCTTGGACCCACGTTGCATTTTCTACATTATCTATCGCAACGTAGCCCTTTATTTTTCTTTTCCACTTTACGCGGTATATATTATGTTCAGATTTATCTAAATCAATAAAGGAATCAATTTTTATAACCGTTCCAGTATCACTAACCATTAATTTATTATTTCCAGGGCACAAATGGGTCCAGTTTGGTCTAGACCGCAACGCCTCATCAAATGTATACACCTTTGGTACAATTACCGCATCATTTACTTTAAATTTTGGTTCCATTAAAATTTATCCTTCCCTTCTTTCTTCAACTGGTAAATATGCTCTCGTATTACTTCTGGATGTGCCCCGTCAAACTTTACCCGGGCAGATCGTCTATGTTCAAGTATTTTGTCTTCGCTACCACATTCTATCATTAACTGCTTGTTTGCATCAGGTTTTCCTTCCAGTTGGGCATAGTGTTCCCATTTTACATAAGTTTCGTTTTGCGGTCTTACATACGAGTAATGCGCAAACTTATACCCAGAATCAAGTATTATTCCTTTCTGCCATTTATTTGATGTTGACGATAAAACTCCCTGTTCCATAACTCCCCCACACTGACATTTGATTTCATAAGGTGAAGTTGTTATACTATACCCTTTTACTTCTTCTCCGCCACATTTAGGACATCTAAACCAGTAGTCCGAATAAAACTGCTCGTGAACAGCTCCCATATACCGGCTACTTTTATCTACCTGTAGCAAATCTACTTTTGGAAATATGGATTCAAGATTATCGTAATCTAACATAAAATGATAAAAATATACGCGTATTCCTACTACATTTTCCTGACCTATAAATCTTTTTACTACCAAAGCATTTTTGTAATGGACTTCATCGCAATCTAACCGCCAAATCCATTCTGTATTTGACGCCATCAACGCCGCATTTCTTACTTCTGAAAAATTGGTAAACGGAAAATGGCATATCTTTACTGGTACCGGACATACTTTTGCAAACTTATACACTAATTCCATATTTGGATTGTTCTCAGACCCGGTATTTACTATTACATAACCATCCACCACATTTGCAAGACTAATTAGAGCATAGTAAATGTATGGTTCTGGGTTCTTCTCTCCTACTATTACATTAGCTGTTATTTTCATGTAGTCTCCTTCTACCTACTTATTAATAAAACCTTATCTGCACTTTCCATGTCTACACCATGTGGGCCATCCCACCAGTTGTTCTTGGGATTAACATTCCTATTAATTCCAACTATCCCAATCTGATCCTTCTTAACATCGCAAAGTCCGCCTTCAAACCCATTAACGCAAACATCCAGTTCCTGATCATAGGTTGATAGTATCTTAATTAAATTTTTAATTTTCATCTATTCCCCTTTCTATTACCTTCTTCAGACTTGACTTATAATCTTCCGAGAGTCCTGGGTATTCTAAAAACATTGATAGTTTTAGTAGTTCTGGATGCCCTTCAATATGGTGTTTCTTTAGTGCTTCGCACAATTCCCTTTTAGTCGCTGGAATATCCATAATACTTATTTCCCTACCATTGTCCATCGTTTATCTTTAGGTAAATCTTCATTTCTCTACCTCCCCCGCCTTCTAAAAGTGTTCTCAACCAACTTAAAATAATCTTGTAACAAGTGCTCCAGATAACTTACCTGCCCCAAAACGCGCGTTTCGAAACCATTAATCTCCTGCCATTTTGTCAAAGGAACTTTATAATCTATGCCATCGTTATTCTCACGCGTACTCCTCAAAACATCTAAGACATCCTGGTGAAGTTGCTCTTCTTTTGTCTTAATCCTTAGCATCTTTCTGATAACATCCAAAAACGTTGTAGTCTTCTTCTCACCCCCATAAAATGATTTAAGTCTCTTTTTCAACACAGCACGAATTGGATCATTAAGACAATCTCCATTAGGAACACATTTCTGTCTAACGAGTTCTGCCATGATAATGTCAACTTCCTTATCATAGTAATCACCAAAATCTTTAGTAATATCAGAAAGTTTTGGATCAATATCCGCATCCTTAACTGTTCGTTCAAATGGTCTCAATGTTGCTATTGCTTTTTTCTTCTTCATTTTTCTACCCCCTTATTTACCAACCCCTCATAATACCTCTTATGTTGCATAGCAGACTTGCTCCAACTATTCTCTGTTCGCCATTTGGTTATTCCGCCTACCATCATTTCTTTATGGATCTTAATTATTCCTAGTACATTTTCTATAACCTCTTTATCTAATTTTCCTTTAAATTTCATTACGGCGTCAACATCATCAAAAAAACAAGTATCCGACACAAGTATTGGCGCGTTAGCGCACATAACAGTTTTAAGACTCGCTGAGGTTGCAATACCCCCATATTCTTGATATGGTAACACTATCAAATCTGACATAGACAACAGTTCTACTACCTGTTGTTCGGGTATAAATTTCTCTACCCATAAAATGTTTTTCAACTGTTCCGTCAATGCCTTACATTGAATAAAGTATCCAGTATCCTGACTCGGTTTACTAGACACTATCAAGAACTGGTATCCGGGAAACTCTTTTGACAACAAAACTAATTCTTTTATCCCTTTATGGAAATATCCCATGCCAAACGTTGCAATGATAGGCACTTCTGGTAATCCCAACATCTTTCTGTTTACGCCTTCTCTTGGCTGTATATTTGGGCATCCCATAGTAACTATTTCTACCTTTACTTTATTCATTAGTTTTGTTACTTCTTCTTTTTGCCGGTTACTGTGCACCAACACTAAATCTGATAACTCGTTTATAACCCAGTTATGGTCTTTAGCGTTTAGATGAACTGTGTGCATTGTTACAACACTTTTCTTACCCAGCCGATTTACTCCTTTTAAAAGTATCTCTAACCGTTTAGGAGAATAAAACTGGTACTCTAATTGAAAATGTACTACATCTAACCCTTCTTTGTAAATGCAGTGCATATAGTCAAACACACCTTCACCTAAAATAGTTATTTCCAATTCTTCCAATTTCTGGAGTTCCGAAAGTAGGTTATTCGTGTAGGCCGCTATACCACACTGTTTACCGTATGTTGGTATTACCATTCCTAGTTTAGTCATTTTTCATCATCCAACACCTTAGTCAACGCATTTAACTGTGCTATGTATAAATCATTGCTAAGGTTTCGTGATTCATAATAATTGTCAAATTGTCTTTTCTCTATTCTCTAGATACTTTGCATACATAAAAAATACTACAGCCAACACAAAGAATCAATCCAAAACATATTCTTACTCCTTAAAAGAAAGACTCTACCTCTTCTATTACTTCTACCTCTTTACATCTAACTTTAGTAGGATATTCAGGATTATTTACAGTCTTGCAATCTTTTCTCTTTACCCTACATTTTAAAACTTTACCTTCATTAAATGCCAAAGCAGATAAAGGAGAATCAGCTAAATGCAACCCCTTGCCACATTCTTCTTCGTAATCAGGATCCCAATCAGGGCAACCAACTACTTTACCCACTTCATATTTGATCTTCCCAGAATAAAAGTCTGTATAATCATTCTTAACAGACTTATACAGTATAAGAAAATCTCCTTCTTCTTGTATTTCGTATCTATCAATAAACTTCTGTAAAGAGAAAGCAGATTCTACACATTTCTTAGTAGTTACTATCCTTACTGATTTAGACTTTTTCAAAATCTTGGGTTTTTCATAGCAAATTACAATAGCATTACCCAAAAGATTCTTCAAAGTTACCGAAGAAGAATATACGTTAAGCAACCCGTTCTCATAAACAGTCCCTATTTGAGCGTTCCCAGAAACAGTCCTTATTTGAGCGTTCCCAGAAACAGTCCTTATTTGAGCGTTCTCATAAACAGTCCCTATTTGAGCGTTCTCATAAACAGTCCTTATTTGAGCGTTCTCATAAACAGTCCCTATTTGAGCGTTCCCAGAAACAGTCCCTATTTGAGCGTTCCCAGAAACATGTATCAAACACTTACCATTATCTCTAATATTTATTTCTTCTTTGGTATCCTTAATAATAACCAATCCTTCCCAGTTAGAGCCTATTACAGCATCTAACTCTTTCTGTGTAGAAATATATTTCTTTTCCATTTCCTTACTCCTTTCTATATTATACTATTTTTATCTTCTACTTTTAAGAAATCTTCTCCCCCAACCAAAACCTTTCCACAAATCTGACATTTTTGGTAAATAAATACTACCAGACGAATCTGTTGTATAGCTATCCCCAAACCATTTGGAATCCTTATGTTCTTCTTGCATATGCTTACCTAATATATCTAATCCAAACATAACCTTTATCCTTTCTACTACTATTATACTACGTTTTCTATGATTTTGCTTACTTTTTTTGCACTATTTTCCCAAGTATACCCTTTTACCTTTTCGTGTAGTCCTTGTTTTCCTTTTCCTTTCTCTAAAGCCAGTTTTAGCTTTTCTTTTCCATCTTCAAAGTTAGGTATACACCAATTACCTTTCTCATATAATCTTTGCAATCCTCCGCCTTGTGTAGCCGGTTCTTTTCGGTCTGCCTCTATTAAAAAACAGTCTTCTGAATCTGTAGTCCATTCCGTATATCCAGAATGGTTAGGCACAATAATGACTTTTCCTAATGCTGCCATTTCATGGGCAGGTAAATCCCATCCCTCGGCATAACTCATCGACAAATAGTGTGTCCCTACCGCTAGCAGTCTATCCATAACGTATACCGGGAGTATCTGTTTGTAGACATATACTGGCGGAAACTCTGCTATCCCTTCTCGTAATCCTACTTCTATTTTTACTCTTTCTATTACGTCTTCTACTTTGTTATGATGTGAATAACTAGAACACTTCAAAATCAAACAGGTATCCCCGGGTTTAACTGTTGAATAATAAAGTCGAAGTAGTCCCTCTAAATTTTTCCTGTTTGTTACTTCTAATACCGAAATAATAATGTTCTTATACTTTTCTCTCAACAATTTTTTCCCCGTTTTGTCAATTAAGTCTAATGGCACAACTTCTTGGGTAAACAAACTTCCATCTACCCCTAACGGAACGACTTTTACTCGCCATTCGTCTACACCGCTCTCTACCCAGGCCTGATACGAAAACTGTGTGGGCACTATTACCAAATCCGTTTTGTTACCAGCTTCTACCCAATTGGTAGGTATCCTGTCTATTTCGAACATCGTAAAGTTTACGTTCAAGTTTCCTTCTTGATGTTTTACTTGTTCTGGCAAACAAAAATGCAAATACGGGGCATCGCCCCTTACCGGATTACCGTTTATCATATTCTGTAACAAATTATGTGTTTGGGTATCAAGTTTAACCAAATAAAAACTCCAGTTTGCAAACGGGAATAGTTTTATTGACACCCCTAAGTTGTATAACGCTTTTGTTAATCCTCGTACACAACTATCGTATCCTGTTGGTCCTGAAACCGGGCCATATACAAATAGTTCGTTCATTCTTATCCTTTTATCTGAACTTTTACCGGTTTAAATACAAATGTCTTATAAGAATCTTTTAAAACCGAAAACTCTATTTCAAAGGTGGATCAAATCTTAATGGATTAGTAAAAACACCTTGTCATTTTAATTTCTTAACTATATCTTCCGACACTTTAGACTCCACAGTAAACACTATAGTTTTCATTTTTCCGCCTTTACCCACTCCATACGTTCAGTCCATAGCGTTCCTACTTGCCGTTCCACATATCCCTGTTTAATATATTCTTGCTTAGTTTTCTCCCTAAAGTAAGTATCTGTACACATACAAGAACCAATCCCGCAAACCAATATTGCTATTATAAGAACCCAAGCAGTATTCTCGTTCATACAGCCTCCAATTCTGGTTTAGATCCAGACAAAATTGCATTACCGCAGGTAATTCTACCCATATCTTCTTCATGCGAAGCTATAAACACCAAAACATCGTATCCCTCATTCTTTAAGTTTTCCTCGTGCTTTTTATAGGGGTAGTAGGCCGTATAATCTCCTTCAGTCCGTATTCCGTTCGCCTCAGCCGTTATAGTTTTGTGCATCGGCGTCAATTTAACAACATAGTCATCAGGATCAAAATACTTTTTCAGCACTCTTGGGTCTATCTGATAATCGGCAAGAGCAAAATTCAATGTAATCTTCCTGCCATTTGGGATAACTCCGTCCATGATATTTTTTATTTCCTCTAAAGAACAAGCATTACCAGAGAACATATGTTCTCGTTCTATCTCATCTGTGGAGTTTATACTAATTTGTAAACCGGCTTCTCCTTTTAGCAGTCTATTCTTTATTCTCATCCAAGTATGAATAAAAGTTTTCAACCATATGTTTCTTTTTGGCATCATAGTTGACACCACAGGGTGTATATGAAACTCCGGATCTATATGAGTCTTTAACCATTTAACAGCGTCTAGCACATTTGGATTAATGGTGGGTTCCCCCATTCTTGCAAAATGTATGTTCAGTCTTTTTGTAAAGTCAACCTCCGGATGTAACTTAATTCCTGTTAGCACTTGTTTTATTAGGTCATTAAACGTAGCATTTACTCCCGGTCCAACTTTAGGAACATCACAATAAGTACATTGCATAGAGCACCCATATTGAGTAGAAATAGTTATAACCCATTTTTCCTCTAGAGGCAACATCCTTGTATGCCTTACCTGCACTAAATCTCTAGTCAATCCCAAACAATCTGCTTTTAAGTTAATGTCTTTACCATAATCTCCTAATGACAACATTTCAAGTTTGCCCCTATCTCCCTCTACAATTAAAATATTACCAGTGGGTACTTTTATATTGTTAAGTATTTTCATACCGCCTCCAATTCTGTATCCACAAAGTCCATGTTCAATAAACTTGCATCTATCACCTGTTTCATTTTAGCATAAGAGGTATCCCAAGTCATCGTCTTTGCCCATTCATATCCTCTTTCTTGGTATCCTTTTAATAAATCTTTGTTAAACTTCCACAATGCGTACAAATATTCCATTTTAGAGATCATGTCTTCTTCATCTACTACAGCTCTCCGTACATCCCAGGGTCCCCTAACAAAAGCACCTACTTTTATTTTTAGTCCCCGCCCTTCCCCCACTAGTTCTGGTAATGATGTATAATCTGTAACAATTGGTATGCATTTACAGGCCATCGATTCTAAAAGTTGTAGCCCAAATCCTTCACCTACCGACGGATAAAGTAAGCAATCCGAGAATTTGTATATTCGCACTAAACTTTCTTCCGGTAGACTTTTCTCCATTATGTAACATTTATCGTGTAGCCCTGTTTGTTTTACTATTCTTTGTACATCGGTGTCCAGTTTTTGCACGTATGACCGTTGCGGTCTTGATGACGAATGCAACACCATAACCAAAAACACGTCTGGTTTATCTTTACTGAACTCCGCAAAGTTGTCTACTATTGCACCAATGTTCTTTTTGTTTTGGTTCATTCCTATAAAACAACATACAAACTTGCCTCCTAAAAGTATCGGGAATACCCCTGTTTCCTTATAAAGTTTTTCTGTATCAACATCGATTGATTTTTTGTATTGTTCTTTGTCGTCTTCAGGTTTAAATAGTGTAATATCTACACCAAAGGGTACTACAGCTACTGGTGCCTGTGCGTAGTTTTCTTGGATTACTTTTTTCCCGTAATCACTAGGCGTTACAAGTACTTCGCAACACCTTAAAATTGGAAACCACGCCTCATGGAATGGATCCCCATCAATCGTAAAGTATCCTATAAACTTAGTATTAGGTAACAATTGTTTTAATCCTTGTTGGTTCCCTTCTGGGTACGCAATACAAAAAAATCGCCAAATATCATGCGAAAAAACTATTGCTACTGGATTGAGTTTTTGCAATACTTGAACTAACAAATCATCCCTACCTGATGGTACCCCTATAATAGGATATGGGAACGTCATACCTTCTACCTCACAGTGGTCTAATCCTACTACTGTCAAATCATAGTCATTGTATAACCGTTTACAGAACTCTCTAGTTACTTTACTTTGCCCTACTGGCAGTAATGCAGGACTGTGACTTACCCAAGCTATTTTTGGTTTACTCATTCTTCTACTTTTTTGAATACCTCTAAATAACTAGCTTCTACTATATTCAAATACTCTCTAAATTTTAAAACATCACCATCTACATACCAATATAAAGCAGCAAGACTATGCGTAAGAATAGCGGATACATAGACTTTGGGATCTATCTTTATTTCTTTCCCGGCATTCGTAAGACACTTAAGTAAATCAGTGGTTAATTCTTGGAAGTCATCAAGGGTATTTATATCTCTTTCAACATGAATTATTGATTTCATATTTTCTTTCTCTGTTTATCCCAATCTGCTAATGCGATATTCGCACTATATAGTTCATTTAGTCTATCAATTATCTCTTGTCTAGAACGTTGAGCGTGTTTTGTTTTACTAGCAAACATAACTTTAAACCATCCCGTCATAACCTTCTCAACATTGGGATACCCTTTTACGCCATCCAAATACTTTTTTATCTTATTCTCTATTCTTTTATCCATTCTATATACCTCCTTCCTGCCCTTAATAGCTTATGAAGTTGCTCCTGCGCTCGTTGCTTATTTCTATTTGCCCATACTATCTTAGCCCACTGTTTATCAAACCACAACGTTGGTTCTGTAAGGTGACATTTAAACCATGTTGTAAAAGCGTGTCTGCTATCTTTTCTATAAGGACTCACCATACATTTTATCCACATTTGGCATCCATAACCTCCAACGCCAGTATGTTCAAATTTAGAAAAAGGACATGGAGAACAAGTAAAGGACATCTTAAAAAATTCAGTGCATAACTGACATTTATATCCTAAAGCAGCCTTGATATTCCAAGATTTAGGGTCCCATCTCTCTTCTATATTTGCCTTAAATCGAATAGGTATACGTACAACAAAATCTGGTATTCTATCTGATTTCAAACGTCCTTTTGAAACAAATACTTCCAGGTCTTTAAAATATACTTTAACATTATGTATCATTTGATCCATAATGAAAGAATAGTTATCTACTCTTTTATCCATTCTATCTTACTACCTCCGTTATTGGTTACTGATATAACTTGCGGAAACCGTTCTTCTAATTCTTCTAAATGCTCAATCAGCAAAATTTTAACATTTAATTCGCTGTTCAGTTTTACCAGTAATTCTATTACTTTTTCTCTATTCTTTTGTTCCAGACAACCCAAAATCTCGTCCATTAAAATAAAGTTCATTCTGGTCTTACTTTTCATGTAACCTATATTCCAAAGCACCAACCTAAGAACAAGGGCTATCAACAATTTCTCGCCCCCTGACCACCCTTTAAACGATCTTGTTACTGGTTCTCTACCCCGGCTATCAGTTATTAAAATTGCAAACTCATCTTTGATAACAGTTTTGCCTTCTACTTTCGTATCAAAACTTACCGTTACGCCATCTAAAAGTAGGGTTAAATATTCGTTTGCCTTCTGCTCCATTATCGGTATCAAACTTTCAATCAGAATATTTCGTATCCCACTTTGACCTAATGCCTCTTCCAGCACCTTATTTATTTCCAGTTTCCAGAGAGTTACTTTTCGTTCCCCTTCATTTTTAGATAGCGAATCTTCTAATTGTTTTTTCAAATTTATCTGTTGCTGCGCTATCGTTTTTCTTTCCTGCAAAGAATCTTTTGCTGACTGCTTCTCTATTAGTTCTTTTGAAACAGTAAATATTTCGTTTCTGTCTATATCTTCTACCACTATCTCTTTTAATTCTTTATCTACAGCAACAGAACCCTCATTCAACAAAGATAGTTTAGTTCCTTGTATTTCTAAATCCTTTTCTATTTTCTCAATTAAAGTTACTTTGGCTAATAGTTGACCTTGTTTCCTTAATAGTTCTTCTTTATTCTCTCTAATTTTATCAAGCGCCTTTTCTTTTGCTAATATTTCTTGCAACTTTATGCCTTCTTCTTTATATCCATCTAAAAATATCTTTACTTCTTTATCTTGCCCGATTGCATTTTTGGCTACAATCGACTTCTGGGATTCTAGCCAATCAGTGGTAACAGACTGTCTGCACTTAGAACAAACCCCAGAATTTAAATTTGTGATTTCATCTAATTCATCTCTATACTGCCGCAATAATGATTCTGCTACTGATTTTCTATTAGAAATCTCAGATAGTATCTTACGGCAATTTTCCTCTTCTGTTTTCAGACCGGGTTGTTTAGATAGTTCCTCTTCGCACTTACCTAACTCCCCATTTATACTTGCCAATAAAGTAAAAGTCGCTTCCTTTTGCGTTAGCGCTTGTTCGTTGTTTTTTATTTCTTCTTTTAAAACATCTATTTGTTTTATAATGCCTTCCCGTTTAGACTCCAGCCCTAACTTTTTATCCAATAAAATTGTGTTTGCCTGTATCTTATTCTTTCTTTCTTCTAAAATACCCAATCTTATCTTTAATTCAGTTATGTCTCTTTCTAATTGTTCTATATCTTCTACTACTACCTTTGAAATTTGTTGCATGTTTATTGAAATTGCTGTTGTTAGTGCTTCCAAAGTTTTCTCGGTTATCCCTTTTACTTTTCTTACTTTCTCTAACCATATATCCAATTCATCAAATCCAACTAAATACCCTATAATATCTTTTCTCCCTTTATCAGTTGTAGAAGCGAATTCTATCAAATCGTTCTGGCCAAACATACAACTGTTCCGAAATAAAGTAAAATTCATGCCAATTAAATCAATTATTATTTTTTGCATTTCTGGGAGGGTTCCGTATTTGGTTATTCCATCTATTGAAACTGTTGCATCGCCTTTATCTGTTTTTCTTCTCCTGTCTATTAGAATCGTTCTGTTCTTCTCATCCGATAAAAACAGATTTACTCTACCTTCTTTTACTATGTTATTTATTGCCTCATCCTTCTTATACCCTCTTATTGTTTCATCGTATAATGCCCAAGCAATAGCATCCAATAACCAAGACTTACCGCTACCATTGCCGCCCTTTATAAGGGCGAGTTTTAGCTTGTTAAAGTCTAGTTCTGTCTTCTCTATGTAGCTTCCTATCCCTTCTAATTCTAGTTTATGTAGATCCATTTAACTTTTCCTCTAATAACTTTTCTATTTTTATATTCATTCTATGAAATTCTACTTTGTTCTTCCCTATATATCCTATAGTAGCAAGTTCCCACCACTGTCCATCTTCGGATTTTCCCATAAGTTCACACCAGGATAGATCGTCGTACTTAAATGTCATTCCATATATTTTTAAAGGACCAATCTTACTAATTACCTCTAATTTTTCTATTGGATCAACAACTTTTTTCTTTTTCCAGAACATATTATACCTCCTCCGTTATTGGCGCCCAAATTTCCAAGAAAGGTTCCAAAAAGTCCTTCAAATCCTCACAGCATATATAATCTTCGCGGGCAACTATACCTATAAGCATTCCGAGATATGTTCCCACTATAATAATAAATAGACCTAAAAGGCCCGCTAAAGTAACACCTACCAATATTGGCAAACCTATAGAATACTTTAGTCCATTATATAAGATTATTTTCATTTCTCCTCAGTTATTGTTACCAATTCTTTGGTTATTTCTTCCACGCTTATATTTCCTTTATACTCTTTTTCTAACCATTGCCGTAACAAGTCGCCCCAAGACCAGTTGTCTTTTAGTTTTATTTCTGATTCAGTTTCTAATGTTTTTTCTATATCTAATTCTACATCTGCACTATAAGCACCCCTCATCTTCATTTGTGAAACTATTTCCGGTATACAAATATTCTTCACCCGTTCCTTTTTTACCTTTATTATCAGTTTTACTATTTCTCCTGGTTCACAAATTGGTAAACTATCCCCTTCATTGATATTCCATTGCCGCATGGGTCTAACCTGTAAGGGATGATATTGTATGTCATAACTACCATCGAAATTCTGAAAATAGTAAACAAACTGCGGATGGTTATCCCGTTCCCCAAAGTCTTTTCTCTCTATCCCACCAGCGTAAATCACCGGGGGTTCCATACATAATGTTTGTTCTTTATGGATATGTCCCAAAGCTACATAGTTAAAAATAGTGTCAATCAACAACTCTTTGGGTACCACTACCTCATCAAACTTATCTAAACTATACCCAGAAGAGTTTAAAGCACCGGTAGTAGTAAAATGTCCTGTAAAAATATTAAACCTATCTTCAGTCAGTTTTCCTTTTAGTTCTTGTATTTTTTCTATAATGTATTGTTGTGGATTACTTACTTTACCTTTTGATACATGTGGAACTGCTAAAAATGATAACTTACACCCATTCCAATCAACGTTATAGATGTCTACTTTGTCCATCAGCACTATGTTTTTAAACCCGTAAATGTTTATGTCCTGTAAAGCATGGGCTACGTTTGCCTCATCATGTGTGCCAAGTAAAATAAAAATGAAAATGTTTGCCTTCATTAAATCATACAACCATTGTTTAAATACTACTCGTGCTTCGTTATCAGGAGTGTGTTTATCATAAATGTCCCCTGATACAATGACAAATTCTACTTTATTTGTTATAGCAAAATCCCGAATTTGGGTTAACGATTTTACGTAATCCTGTAACCGTAGGTTCTTACTTAAATGAAAATCGCTTGTGTGTATAAATTTCACGCTTTCCCCCCCTTTTTGTAACTCTTCTGGTAAGAAGTTAAAACCTTATAGTCAAATCCCATTAAATTACAAAACTTGCGGAATCCTTCCCTACTACCATAAAGTTCCCGATTAAACGCAACCCCCAACAAGGAAAGTATCAACCTCATCTCATCTTGTCTTATGCTACCATATGATTCTGGATGTCGGGAATTAAATCTTGCCCAACTGTTTATATCACAAGCAAACCTTTCTCTACATTCTTTGTTAAAAGGAATAATTCTAGTCATTTGTTATCCTCCAATATTTTCTTTTTCTTTATTTCCTGTAACAGAGTTTCTTTTTCTTTGTTTATTTCTTCCGTAACCTTTAAAAGCATACCTAAGCTTCTCGCTATCTCATCAGGTATTTCTATTTCTTGTTTGTCCCTTGTAGCTCTTGATATTTCGGCCCCAAATATATTCAGCCCTTTTATAGCATTAAAACACAACTTCTTTTCTGGTATAAATATTTCGTCTATCCATTGCCCCATACCATGAACCCAATCCATAGTACCTTCAAACACCTCTACTTTATACTTTATTACTTTCATTTCTACCCTTTTCCCTTTCCAATATCTTATCAAAATCCCTTAACCTATTCCCAGCTATTGTATTCCCCAACCTACGATTATACCTGTCCTTTTTACTACACAAAGAGATGCCTATCCTGCCACTGTGGTCAAGAGCTATAGTTAACATTCTATATCGCTTATCATCCCACCCTAACTTTTCAGCAAGCCAACTCTTCTTAGAGAAAAAGTTTACCTCTTTCTCTGGTCGTGGAAAATGCATATACCTTACTTCACTCTCTTTAAACGGTATAAACTCCTTAACCATTTCTTGCATTTCACCTAAATCACTACTATCAAATACCGTTTTCATCTTCTGCTCCTTTCGCATATTCCTCTCTCAAATCTTGTAAATTACCAATCCTAGTACATTTTGGGCATTTTACTACCCATTTGTTGACAGGATGGGTAATAGTATTGCCACAGTTACACTTTATAAATAATATATTTGCAGTAGGGCCCCATTTAGAACCGGTTATTTTCATTTTAGCCCTCTCCAAATAACTGTGCACGCTGATATCCATAAACACCAATACATCCATCTTGTAACTAGTATATAGGCATTTAGGTAACTCCAAATTATTAAAAAATAGTTCTTAAATTTCATTCTACCATCGCCATCTGTGAAAGTCGTCCCCTCAATTGCTTTTCTACATTTCCTATTAGTTTAAATCCCTTAAACTCTAAACAAATCTTTGGCGTTCTACCTTCTTTTACTGCTTCTTCAAATATCTTCTTCAACCATTCTTCTTTTACTACCATTTGTTTCCCCCGTGTTACTTTACATTCCCATAATTCATCTTTTGTTCTTACATCCCCTTTTGCGCCCCATAAATTACCACTTCCGGCTTGAACTCTTGCGTGCATTCCTGCTTTGTCTAACTGAACTTTTAGTCTTCGTTCTTGACTCCTAGACAGTTTCTTTATCTTTATTTCAAGGTATTTTGGGATTCCACTATTTTCCATTTTGGCATCTCTTTTTTGCCACTCCTAATCTCTTTTATTTCCAATTCTAACGTACTGACTCTACTTTCTAAGAATCCTATTCCGCGTAATTCGTCCTTGCTACGATCTTTCTCGTGACACACAGGGCAATCACCACCGTGAAAACAAACCTCGTCATGGCCATTACTACATAAGTGTAAGGTTCTACTGTAACTTAGTTCTTTATCCGGTTTCATATTATAACTCCTGGTAACTTGAAATGGTAGTTCTTATAAAAGTCCCACAATAAATCTGAGGACGATTGAACCTTCCCACCCAAACCATCTACTATTTTTATACCCAATTTTTTACACACCAGTGTTTCTGGAATTTCACCAGCAAAGCGGTCACCACCTTTTGCAAAGATATTTGGTTTAAGTTTCGCCAATGTTTTACATTGCGTAGTATCTTTGTCTATTGAGTATACTACCTCATCTACCCAGCGAATTGATTCTATAATTTTTTTCCTTTCTGCTTGTGGCATAAACACAAAACCCTTTTTCAGTTTTGATTGTTTATCAGTATTAAGAATAACTATCAACCTATCACCTAGTTCTTTTGCTTTTTTAAATAATTCTATGTGCCCTGAATGTATAGGATCAAAGTACCCTGAAGTTGCTACAACAGTTATAGGATTGTTCATTTTAATCTCCTAAGTTATTTATCTTATCTAAAAGTAAAAACCTATGACAAGGATATTCCCCTTCGTAACAAATTAAAAATACATCTCTGTCCTTGGACAACTCTCTTATCCTTTTCATTTCTACCCGACACTTCTCATTATCCATTTCTTTATTAAATCTTTCTGTATACCCATTCCAATCTATTTTTCCAGATTTATAATCTGATACTAATCCCCAAGAAGGCCCTAATACAGATCGTCCCCCTATAACTACAATTTTAACTGCCTCAATAGGTAGCTTTTTAATGTTAGCTAAATATGATTCTTTTAACAACTTATTTTGCCTTTCTTTTTAACGTCACAAAATAAACAACTATTAAACGGCACCCTAGAAAACTCCTGTAAATAAACACTTGTATGAAATCCGCCAACAGTTGTAAAATCTACCGTATAAACAGCGTTTGGTTTTAAATATTTTTCCGCAATAGTAATATCGGAATCATACCCACCTTTTGGGTACTTAAACTGTACTTTATCCCCATGTTCAGCATAAATGTTCATTGTAGTATCTTTAGGAAGATTGTTCATTTTACTCCGCTTTCTTTAAAGATTATACTACATAAATCTTTTTTCAACTTTTCTACTAGTTCTGGTTTACTATCTAGATAAGTTTTTACAGTTTCTTTTCCTTGAATTTTTTCTTCTCCAATTGTATAAAATGCGCCGGCTTGTTCAATTAGTCCATATAAAATTGAGTAAATCATTACCTCTTTCGTTTTATCTATTTTTCCAGCCTTATCACCTTTAAAGTAAAAATCAAACTCCCCCACTCTATGTGGGGGGTATGTTTTGTTTTTAGTAGTTCTAAATTTAACGGTATAACCTATTCTTTCTTTTTCATTTCCTTTGCCTAATTCTATCCAATCACCTCTTCTTATGTGAAGTCTTATACTGTATGAAAAATCTTTACCTCTTCCACCAGGAGTAAATTCGGGGTTCCCATAAATGCCAATTGCTTCTCTTATTTGGTTTATAAAAATTACTATACAGTTGTTGGGTAATCTATCTTCGCCAGTTCTTATGTTTAAAGCGCTTTGAAGTTTTCTTACTAACCTATTTACCATCATTGCACGTTCGCCTAATCTTTCAGGATCATCTACCATAGACTTTTCTACATCACTTACAGGAATAAGCGCTGCTACACTATCTAAAACAGCTAAACTACAATCTCCAGACCTTACTACTGAATCCAAAACATCGCAAGCTATTTCACCAGTTTCCGGAACAGAAAGATATAACTTATCCAAATCCACCCCTAAAGTTTTTGCCCAAGGTCTATCAAGGGTTCCTTCAGCGTCTACCCAAACTACCTTACCACTTTTCCTTTGCATCTCTGCTACCGTTAATAATGCTAAAGATGTCTTCCCACTTGCTTCGTCGCCGTAGATTTCAACTACTCGCCCCTTAGGAAATCCCCCTCCAGTTTCAATATCCAAAGCTAAAGAACCCGTACTCTCTCTTTCTAAAGTTGTTCCTAGCATTTGACTAGCTATACAAATAGTTCCTTTTCCGAATTTCTTTTCCAAAGCTTTTAGAGTATCTTCTAACATTTCTACTCCTTATAACAAGCTAAAACGATGGCGTCTGCTATGTCATCGTTTTGTATTTCAATTCCAAATTTTTCTTTTATTTTTTCTTTTACTACTTTTTTTACTTCTTCCCTTTTCATTCTTCCTTGTCCCTTACCCTTCCCTTCAATTCCAAATTGTTTTCTTGCTCTTGAAGCATTTACAAGTATTACATTCTCACCGTTCCAGCTACTTAAAACTGCCCCTTGAACCATGCACAAAACCTTTAATGTTTTAATGTTGAAAGAAAAATAAGAATCTTCCATTACTACCTTATCCGGTTTCAAGGTTTCATACAAATGCTGAAAATAGCTATTAGCATATCTAAGTTTAGAAGGTAGGGATGACTTTTTATCAAACTCAATCATCCCTGTCCCTTCTATTCCTACTTCATCTTTCCATAAAGCCCAACCAACCGCCACTGTTGAAACATCAAGTCCTAAAGTAACCATTTTTCCTTATGTTGTAGGAGCTGTTGAAGGTACTATTACTACTGGCTGTAAAATTAACACGTCAGTTAATTTTCCAAAAGCTAATTGCTTAACAAAAGAAACTCTTCCTTTCTTTCCTACCCAACTATCGGTATCCTTACCCCAAGATGCAGAAAGAGCGTGGATTGTTGTAGAATTGGGTGTATAAAGTTTTTCTCCGGGTCTTCCTTCTACTTCTACAGATACTTGAAAAGCTCTCCTTACTTCAGAACCATCTTGCCCTTTAGAGAAATCTATATCTTTTATTTCACCAGCGTTACAGAAAATTATCTCATCGCCTTCCTTCAAGTCGTCCTTTTTAAGAAACATATTCAAATCATCTAAATTAGCCATTTTTCACCTCCCTTACCATTTTTTATTTATGTGTCCTTTCTTGTTCACTTGTTGTAGTGTACCCTTTAAAAATATCTATTATAGGCACAGGCCCCGACCCGGTTACTACCGTTGGTAAACTATTACTCCGTGCGATTCACCCCGTTTGCCCCCCGTTGCTACCTTCTGCACAACTGGTGCTAATATCAATGCCAGACATCCTATAATTGCAACGACTACCATAGTCTCTACTAAAGTACATCATTTGTTCATTACTCCTCCTTTATTTGGTAGATATTTCTAACTTTACTCTTTTTCCGTCTAACCTATTTCCGTCTACCCGTATTTCTATACTATTACCATAGTAAGTTACCCCGCTTTCTTGTTTGTTCCTACTTTTTTCTTTTATCTCCCTTCTACCGAGTATATCAGTGACGATGAACAATCCTATAATTGCAACGACTATCATAATCTCTACCGGAGTAAAACCTAACACCACACCCTTATTCATTTTAATCATCTCTTATTATCGCCTCCTTTCTACCCGTTCTATGCGCATCATTATTCATTTGTATAAACGCTAAAACAAAGGGGGGGCAAAATTACAATAATCAATTGTGTTCCCCAAGTATCAAACCAATCTTTCATCCCTTTATCCATTCTTTCCTACTTCTATACCAGGTGTCCTATTCATATCGCCTTGCATATCACCAGCTAAAAACTTACACATATAGTGCCCACGTTCGATATGTTTTAGTTTTTCTTCTATCCATTCATACAACGCTACTGCCCTATCTCGCTCCTGACATCTGCTCAAATAAACCGGGTCTGATTCTGCTATCCTTATCCTTGCCGCATCCGATAGTTCTTTGGTTCCTTCTTGTTTTGCAACCATCTTCAACTGGATAAACATTACATCTTTACTATGGTCAACACTATTTTTGTAGTTTCGTATTCCAGCTTTCATATTGATTATGTTACCACAAGCTGCCCAGAACTTGACCATTAAATTCCGCGCCTGGTCTATAGTAACATTTACATCAATTGGTATCTCTCCCTCTAATTCTTGTATCCAGTCTATTTGCCAACTTTTTACTTTTGCTAGTTCTTTTGTTTCTTCATCTAATTGTATTTCTGGTATCATTTTTCCCCCTTTAAACTAGAATGGAAAACAAAATTTACCAATTAGTAGAGCACCCATTATCATTACAAACACAGATAACCCGTACACCATAAGTTCTTTACTATCCCATTTCCCAAATAAAAATCCAAAAACCGCTAAAATCGCAACTCCTGCAATAAATCCTCTAATAATACCCCAGGCAACTTGATTCATTTTCTTTTTCCTTCCACCAATAACTGTATTATTGTATCTTTTTCTAATTTCTCCGGCGACAAATCTATATCACATTTCTCAGCATTAGTAACAAGATTTGCGCCTGCTTCCTCTAGCACTTCGTTTAAACTAATCATATTACTATAAAAATCGAGTAAGTATTGTCTCGCATGATTAGAATAGTCATTACCATACGAAGTTATAGAATCGCCAAGATATGTTTCCGCAAAATAGAATTTGCAGACATCTTTTGTAACAGAAATTATACCCAATACTTTTTGCCTTCCTTCTTTAATATTGGTTTTAGTTACACCTACCACATTGTTGGGATTGACCATATAGTTCCTATCAAAATCTTTTACCAGTTCTTTAGCCACAAGAATCTTAAAAGGAACTTCTATTGTCTCATCAAAATTAAAGTAATTAACCATTAGAATAGCATTAGTATCTACCTGGCGTTTTACATAAAATAATTCACTTGCCCCTCCTTTATCTTTTGGAGCATCGGTTACATCACCGGAAAATAAAATAGTTTTCTCTGCATTTCGATACCATCCATCCCATCCAATCTTATTTCCTTCTACGGTTATTAAAGATAAGTCTAAGTCTATCCGGTTTTCTTCTACGTTTTCCCAATGTATGCCAAACACCATATCTTTAGGAATAGATATGCAGGTTCCAGACGGGAAATCTCCAGTAAATTGTTTCTCCGTTGCAGGCAAGGCATAAATTATATGAGAAGGAATATAAATCTTTTTACCTTCTACGGCGGGTTTAATGTCGTTAATGATAGATTCTTTAACAATGTCTAATACCATTTTAGCAGACACTTGTTGATTAAAACTAAACCCCTTGGCATAACTCTTCCCGTTTCTTATTCTATACAAAATAGATTCTGCTTTACCTGTTCTAAACTTTAAAGCATATGCTAATCGTATCTTCCTAAATATGTTTACCTTACCTAACTTTTCCTTTAAAGTACTCTCTTTAATGGTTAAATCCTTTATTCTGGACGTAATAGTATTTAGGTAATCTTCCGGCATAGGTTTATGGTATTTAATGGCTAGTTTTCTTATCCTGTTTATTATGATTTTCAGTTTCTTGCTGGTCCTAAACGCCAACCACAACGGTCTAAACCGGTAAAATATTTCTGCTAACTTTTCAAATCCGTGTTTAGACCCATATCGTTCTAATAACCCAAGACTACCAAGGTTATCTTTAGACTTTATCTCTTTAATAAGCGCATCATTCTTAATTAGCAATGTCTTATTAGTAGACTTATAAATCATAAACCGAAGAAACTCTATTGGGTTCTCAGGTACCATACCTAAATAATCATATAATGCCGCCCTTACTTCTTTATTCTTTATTTCAGATACCTCTTTTTCAGTTATGCCTACATATGTCGCAACATCTATAACATCTTTTTTGGTATCTTCTTTTAACGCTATCCCCGAACCTAAAAGTGTTATTAACTTCCCTTTTAATTCTTCTTTAGTATAGCCTTTAATAACTACAAGGAACATTTTATCGGTATCTAATTTGGGTATATCTAACTTTTCTAAAGGAATATAGACAGTACTTTCATCGTATATTCCCAAACTTTCATATCCATACGTAGTAATGTAATGGCATATCTGTTCCATTATTAGTTCTTCTATATCAGCAGTTGCTACTTTCTTCCAGGATTTATGGAAGGCGGCGTTCATTTTATTGGCAGATAATCCTATCTCTTTTGATATAGTTGGTATCAGGGAAAGAAGAGTATGCTCAGAATAATGAGAAATCACTTCAGGAGAAAAGATAAACCCTTTACCTATCGTTTCTTTTAACAAAGATTTAGTAGCTTTCCTACTTACAGATACCCTTGCATCTATAGGTAATGCCCGAAACAATCTAACTACCGATTCCATTTCATTCATCCCCCTTTTTATAGTAAGACGAGGAGTATTAACCAATCAGCCTTTCGGCTGAGTTTTAATAGGAACTCCTTATGTCTTACAACTTATCTTCATAAAGGCGAGCAGTAATTTTGTAGATAAACAAATTGTAATAGGAACCGCTTATGCCTTAATCTTAAAGAGCGAGGAGTAATCTTAACAGGATTTTGTATAGGAACTCCTTATGCCCTAATTTCTTTTTATTACCTGCATTGCGTATGCAACTCTACACGTAATGCAGGATCCCCATTCGGCCTAATTCTATGTGTAACAGAAACTACACGTAGCATTTTGCCGCTTGCCGCCTCGACACAATCTCCCGCCCCTGGCTTACAAGAAAATTTAGTAGGCCAATTTTCGTCCTTAAAACCATCGAGATTAGTAACACAATATCCGTTTATCATATTTTTCCTTTCTTCATACTACACCTACTTTTTAATCCTTGTTTTCCGCCGTGTTTGCAATATCTCTTTCCCTTTACTATATATTTACAACTATCACATAAGAATTTTCTGATATGCTCTTTTTTCATTTTAATCCCTTAATACCTACTAAAGAAGGAGAGATTCGAACTCTCGCCCCCATCCTTTCGTCAGGTGTGCTACCACTACACTACTCCTAAAGTAGAAATTCAATTCAATATTACCTTACAAGTTGGACAACGATGTTCCGCCGATATAGTCAATTGGCCACCCATTACTTGCAGTAATCTACTATTTCTAATTGAAAGTTTCTCATCGTTAGCAACACTCGTTACTAGGTTTATTACGTCATACATAGTTGGATTTAAACCCAATTCTGGAATTCTATCTAAAATTCTTCTTTCAAGTGAAGCAGGAATTCTACTATCTCTTGACAACCTATGAACTAAGTTTGAGGGGTCTTCAGCTTTTACATCATCAAGATGGACAAACTGTAGGAGGTCTTCCTTGCTCACTACTTCAAACACTTTCCTTGTTGTATTTCCTACGCCGTTTAAAATTTCTTCTACTGTTTTTCCGCCTATCCGGTGAAGACTTTCTGTTCTTGTTACAGCACCATTACTACAACTTAACCGATACAAAAATCCGCCTACATTAACTTCATATGAAGTTAAAACGTTTGACCTATTTTCTAACAATGTTATTCCGGCTTTTGTTACGTCTCCAACTCTCTTTTTTGGTTCAGCATTAATCTTACTAACGAAGTCGAAGATTCTTGTTCCATTATAATTCTTATACTCTACATCAACTGCTTCTATTGCAGTAGCGACAACATCAACTAACTTAGAGGAAGGAACATAAGGTGTTCTAAATGGTAAAACACCTGTTACTTGATTCTCTCTCGCTACCAACTTTAAACTCTTCCCGGGCCTACTTAGGAACTCTGTAAACAGAGTTTCCTTTAAAGGATCTGAACACTTCCGAGTAAAAGGAAGATTTACATCTACGTTCTGACAAAGTAGAGCAAGTTCTTTGCCTTCAAAGTTCAATTCAGCATCAGCTAAGGTAAACGTAAACCCCTTGCCTGATGGCCCTTTATACTTTAATCTTGATACATTATCTAATTCTATACATCTTTCTGTTCTTTCTATTTCTTCTAACTTATCCTTTAATTCTACTATTTTCATTTTTCATCCCCTTTCTACCAATTTAAAGGATTCTACTTTAACAAAATCGCACCCGTTTATCCATCTATCATCTTTTCCATCAATTATTTTATCCTTCTCCCACCCATAACCAGCCCTCGTCGGTTCTTTGAGAGCTTTTTTAACCGCGAGGGATTGGGATTTGTAAACCCCTAAAACATTGCCGCCTTCTCCCAATTCTCCACTAGTTACTACATATACTCTCATATCTTTCCTCCTTACATTAATATTATACTACAAAATTTTAAAAAAGTAAAGAATTACTTTAAATTATTTTTCTCCACCATAAACATTAGTTACTTTAATCTCTGCTTCTATAGGCACAGTAATACCAGGAAGTTGTCTTGATGTTTCTTCATATACAATTTTAAGCATTTCTTCTAATTCCTCTTTTGGAACCTCCCACACTAAACTATCGTGAACAGTTAAAACCTGGTATGATTTGAATCCTTTTTCTTTTATAACTTCTTGAACTCTTATACCACATAACATAGTGATATCACTAGCCATAGACTGAAATGGAAAATTTAATGCTTGTCTTTCAGCCTCAGCAACTACCATCTTATCTCTACTATGAATACCAGGTAGTCTACGTATCCGACCAAAGAAACTCCTTAGTCGTCCATCTCTTCTAACTTGTTTTTTAATATTTTCTAAAAATTCTTTTGCTTGCGGGTATCTACTAAAAAATACATCAACAATCTTTTTCGCTTCCAATACACTTATCCCAAATTCTTTCGCTATTGAATCTGAACCACGTCCATACATAAGACCATAAACCGTGCCTTTAGCTACTTGTCTCTGAGATCTAGTTATCTGTTCTGAAGAACAACCAAACACAATTGAAGCAATCATTCTATGTATATCTTTTCCAGATTTTATATCTTCTATCATCGCAGTATCTTTAGAATAATTTGCCCAAGCCCGAAACTCAATTTGAGAGTAGTCTGCTTCAATAAAAATCCAACCTTCTCCTGGCACAAAAATAGATTTAATCTCCCCATCCCTAGGAATATTCTGCAAATTTGGTTTAGCGCTAGCTAACCTTCCAGTTGTAGTTCCGTGAAGAAGATACGTCGTATGTAATCTTCCATCCTTCGCAATCAAATCCTTTATTCCTTCAACATAAGTAAATTTTAATTTGCTATACTTACGATGGTCTAACAAAAGTTTTGGTATCTCATGCAATTTTGATATTTCTTCTAAAACTTTCTCGCCCGTACTATCAAATCCCTTAGCAGTTGTTGTAGTACTTGGAAGTTTCAAATACCCAAACAATAATTCTCTTAATTGCAAAGGTGACCTAAAATTAAATGCCTTTCCAGTTCGTTGTTCTAGCTGTTGTACCTCTGGAAAATTCCTTAACCTACTTTCTATATCCGTTAAAATTTCTGAATACTTCTTTCCTAAAAATTTTAATCTACCTGAGTCAACTTTTACCCCTACCCATTCCATATCTATTAGTAATTTTATAGCTGGAATGATAAAAGTAGCATAAAAATAAGATACCTTTTCCTTTTCCAATTTAGGTTTAAAAATATTGTACAATCGCATAGTACAATCGGGGTCAGTAGCTGAATACTTGTATAAAAGTTCTCGAGGTGCTTTATCTAACCCATCTTTTATAAAAGATTTAATTTCTTTATCGTAACCGCCTATGTCAGTATACTTCCAGGCCAAATCTTTTAATCCATGTTCTCCTCTAGCATTTTCATCTAATAAATAATGCGCTATCATCGTGTCAAAAATTGATCCTTTTACTTCTACTCCTATTCGTCTTAAAAACTTTGCGTCAAATTTTAGGTTATGCGCGACTTTCTCACAATCAGTTCTAGCAAAACATTTCTTAAGAGATTCAATGATAAATTTTTCGTTTTCTTTCCAATAATTATCTTTTAAAAAGAGTGGAAGAACAAAAGCGGTATATTCTTGATACGAAAAGGATGTGCACAAAATATCGTCTTCTAAAAAATCAAATCCCGTTGTTTCTAAATCAAAGCAAAAAACAGGTTCTTTCATTAAGTTAGCAAACAATTCTTTTACTTTTTCAATTGTATCGCAAACAGTATAAGTAACGGGTTTAACTTTCTTTTCATACTTTTCTACTAAAGCAGCTTCTTTTAGCAATCTTAAATCTTTCACTAAGTAATCGACTAAAGAAACCTGCTCAATATTTCTCAACAAATATGCTGGGTGAAACATCGGAATACAAGTACAATTATATTTTTCACTCCAAAAGACATTGCCCCGTATTTTTGAAACTCCACCTACACCCTTTCCTAAAACTCGTTCTATCGCGACATTTCCAAGTAGTCCAATTACCCTTGGTTTTATTTCTTCTATCTCTTTGTCTAAGTATTCTGCGCAAGCTTTAATGGCAGATAATGGAGGTGTTTCATTGTTTAGTGGCCGGCATTTAACTACATTAGTAATAAAAATACTTCTTCGTTCAACCCCGGCTTCTGTTAAACATTTATCTAAAACTTTTCCAGCTTCTCCTACAAAAGGTTTTCTTTGTAGAACCTCATCGTAACCAGGCGCCTCTCCTACCAACATTATCTCAATAGGTCTCATTGTTGGGTCATATAAATAACCCTCTTTTACAATAGGTCCACAACCAGGAATACAAGTTTCTACTATTCCCCTTGCCGAACTTGTTTCGCACAACTTACATTTATTACAACTTGGGGGTGTTATGTAATAAAAAGGATCTTCTTTTAAAGTTTGTGAATTATTTTCCACTGCTTCCAAAGCCTTTTTCTCCTCTTTCACTTTGACTTAATTCGGTTACTTCTACTAAATCTACATTAACAAGTTCTTTTATTACTATCTGGCAAACCTTATCACCCTCAGAAACGGAATAAGCTTTTTCACCTAAGTTGTACAACCAAGGCCCTAATTCCCCAGTAAACCCATTATCAATCGTACCATTATGACAAAACACCCCTTGCTTTGCTAAAGAACTACGCCCTACCAAGTTTCCGTAATAGCCTTTTGGAATTTTAATTTTAATACCGCAGGGCACTAATCTATAACCCCCCTTAGGAATTATAACATCTACAGTACTTCTAAGGTCTAGTCCAACATCGCCATCATACAAACCCCGCAATAATAAATGTTCCGCTTGTGCTTGTTGAAAACACGTAAGATTTGTAATAAACTTAAAAACTTTCTCCTTTAATATTGTCATATCTTGAGTTTCATAATCATAAACGATCAAACAATTAATTCCAACTTCCGCATACTTTTTTTGTATTTCCTCCATTTCTTCTTTAGTATGCCAATACAAACCAGCAACCTCTATTACTTTTTTGGTAGCTTCAAAGGGTTCTACAATAAAATCTGGAAATTTATTTCTTCCATCGTTAAATCTAACACATACTTGTTTATTACCCACATACTTTATTGAAGTAAATAAATCAAACAATTTTACTTCAAGTGAGTTTGGTTGTACAAGAAATTTTCTAAATCGTAAATTACTATCAATATCTCCTACAAGTCTAGTAATAGATCTTAAAGCCTGTAACTTTCTTGATTTAAAACTACTTGGTTTAATCAATCCTTGTTGATATTTCAATGAAACTAATTTAGATCTACATTTCCTTGAACAAGTAATGTTAGGGTTTTTCCTAAACATATAAGGAAAGGTTTCAAATTGTTTACTACAAACAGGGCATTTTACTAGTATCCAATTTCTCTTCTTAGGGTGTTCTTTATAATATTTTTTTAAATTAATAGAATTAAACTGACCTAAACATTTTCTACCGCATACCTTCGCAGTTTCAGCGGCATAATCCGGTACTTCAAATTCTTTTCCACAAATTATACATTGTTTCTTAACTCTTTTCTGTTTTGCTATTGATGAACATTTTTTACTACAAAATATCCTAATATCCCCCTTATTATAAGTTTCAAATTCTTTACCGCACTGCTTACAAGTTCTCATCCTAAAGAATTTACGGTAAGCATTCTCACATTCAGCATTACACCACTTTCTACTGTTAGAACGAACTGGTTGAACCCAAAATTCTTTATCGCAAAACAAACAATTCCGAAAAAACCCTCCGGGTTGAGTGGCAAGACCAGAGCACTTTTTACTACAATACTTCTTTTGAGTATGTTCTAATACCTTGTTACAATACAAACAATTCATAAAATTATTCCTTTACTGAATACAAATCCCAACAAGCGGCTTCTAAATGTTTAGTTGGCGTTTTTGCATCAGGATGCGTTTTCTTGAATTTTACTACTTCCATCTCCCTTTTTCCATTTATTTAATCGACTTGAAAGGTTTTTAGACTTATTCTTTTCTTCTTCCAGTCTACTCTCTCGCATCTCTAACCATAACTCTTTATCAAACTCTTTTAACCTTTCTATATTTTCAAGTCTTTTATTTATAATTTCTATACACTTTGGATCATTGTCTACTAAAATAAAATCTCTATTTAACGTCTTGCAAGCTATCCCTGTAGTTCCAGCCCCGCAAAATGGATCTAATACTACATCACCTTCATTTGAACTACAAATAACAAACTTCTTTATTAAATCTAACGGCTTCTGTGCTTTGTGTAAAAGAGGTCTTGGCTGAGGATAAATCATTACATCAAATCCTCTACCTGTTTCTAAATACGCAACACTAGCGACATGTTTACCATGTTTTGCTTTCTTCCCCTTTACGGCATATAAAACTACATCCCAAGTACTCTTATATCTATCCGTTCCATAGCCCATCCCAGCACCATACAAATTAGCGTGATGCCAAACTATAATATTTCGTAGTGTTAGGTTTTGTCTAACCCAACCTTCTACCCCATACATATTCATTGGTGCAAAAAACATGTAAAAGCTTGCTCCGTCTTTCAACACTCTTTTTGCTTCTTGTAACCACTGAAATTGCCATTCGTCCGTCTTATTATCCCAAGAAACTATAGTAGAATTATATGGAGGGTCTGTAACTACCAAATCGATTGAAGCATCGGGTTGCTCCTTTAACCATTCAATAGAATCCCGGCAAATAATGTTCATCTTTTTATAAGGGAAATAAACTCCTCTCTTGCAGCATAGTTATTTCGCATTGCTCCTAACATACAACTCGTAGTAGTTTCATGATTTACTTTTTCTACGCCCCTCGCTGCCATACAAAGATGTTTTGCTTCTATTATTACACCTACTCCCCAAGGGGAGAGGTGTTTATCTATTGCGTGAGCAATTTGTGAAGTCATTCTTTCTTGTAGTTGTAATTTTCTTGAATAAACTTCTACTAATCTGGCCACTTTACTTAACCCCAAAACTTTTCTATCTCGAGGAATATAACCTATATGCGCTCTTCCATAGAAAGGTAAAAGATGATGTTCGCATAATGAAAAGAAATCTATATTTTTTACTAAAATTAGTTCATCCGTTGCTTCATCAACAAATGTCCTACCAAGTATCTCTTCAACGGTTTCTTCATCGCCACCGCACAATTTTAAATATGTTTCAGCTACTCTTTTTGGGGTATCCTTTAATCCAGGTAAACTTAAATCTGCATCTAGTCCTTCTAATATTTGTGTTACCCCCTTAATTATTTTTTCTTTATCCATTTACTCCTCCTTTGCCTATTTTTGCTTGTAATTTTTGCGCTTCCTTTTCTCTTATTCTACGTACTCTAATAAATTCTTTTAAGCACCGCCTTGTAACATCCGAGTCTTTGGGGTGCTGAAATACAATATTTCCATTTTTATTAACGTAACTTATTCCTACAGTGCTATCCTTAACTGCCTTATATCCTTTTGGTAATTTTATCATTTACTCCCTTTTCCACAATTATTTAACACTTGCATATTACGATTGAACAAAGGCAAAAGTTTCTCATCAAATTCAGTATTAAAATCTAATTTTCGTACAATTCTCTTATAAGGAAGTTTTTCCTTTAATTCAATTCCTTCGAAAGCGAATTGAAAAGCTGAACTTGTATCGCATCTAATAACTTCTTTAAAATTACTAAAATATTTTAATTCTAAATTTCCACAATTCTCTAATCCCAAAAGGTGAACGCACCTAGTATTGGTTTCCCAAATGTATTCATATATCCATATTCGTTTTATTGGAACGGCTATAAAACTTAACCCTAAAGTATTGAACAAAGGAATGACGCTTAAATTATTAAAACAAAAAATCCATTTTTCAAGCGTTTCGCCTTGCGGTACAAACATAAACTGAAAATTTTTTAACTTACTTTCTCCGTTAACGTAATGTAAAAACTCTCTAGTTCGTTTGATGGTGTTTTCAGAATCCTTCCATACATCAGGACAAATTATTTCGTCTGCCCCTAGTAAAATAGCTTTCTGTAAAAGGTCTTTATCAGGAATACTTATACCTTTTTCGTAAGCACCATTGTCTAAGACAATATATTTTCCTTTTCTTTTTTCTTCTTGAAAAAATTTAGTGTAGTCCTTATCATCGCCTACTAAATGCGCCAATACTAAACAATAAGTAGAATAAGAACTAAAAGTATCTAAGTATTTGGTAGGAACAGTATGAGATAATGCAATCATTTATTTTTCCATTCATAAAGGTCTTGAGTAACACCTTTTTCTAATTTATCTATTTTAAGGTAAAGAAAAAACAGGTAAACCACTATGTCTCGTATTTCTTCTTTAACGGAATTAATCATATCTGTTTTAAGAAATTTATCTTTTGGATATTTTTTTTCGCCGAGAGTTATTCCTTTTAAACCTAATTTTACTAACTCTTCAAACTTCTCAAAATTTTTGCATTCAGTCATAAATTGTTTAAATTTTTTAGATTGTCCCACAATGTCTCCGTAATAATTATAAGTGAGAGTATCTTTGTAAGGTACTCTCACTTACTACTATCTACCTCAATAACCTTACTACTTCTCAGGTCGGCACGCTCTACATACGTAGGTGTCTATTCTTCCGTCCTTTTGCAACTGCAAATACCTATCAGGACGTGTAAACTTCTCTTTACTACAAACGGTGCACTTCACCCTATTTGGTGTTCCGTCCTTCACTGTCTTTGCCTTTACTGCGGTTGCTTCTTCTGCCATTTCTCTACCTCCTTTTTTTATATTTTCCTGTAAAACCTCTTCACTCAACGGTCTTACTACTAACACTCCTTTATCTTTTCTGGCTACTTTTCCCCTCCTTCCTTCATATATAGAACAACCTTTATCTAACATCTTCGTTGGGTTAAAACAAGTAAAAACCCAACCTTTCCCCTCTTTAGTACAATACTTTTCATGCTGACAATCAGTCTCCATATCTCCCCCTTTCTGTATATATTATACTACGAAATACAAAAAAGGCCACGCTTTTTATTCAAAAAATGCTTATATAACTCCTTTTATTCCATACAGTTACAAAAATCCTTCAAAAATTTTATAAAAAAGCAGGGTCAATTATTCCTAAAGCGTCAAAGCCTGCTTGCCGTATCTTACAGCTATCACAAGTACCACAAGGCTTATCCAACCCTTCATAGCAGCTCCAAGTGTATTTGAGAAATTCAACACACAGCTGCTTCTCTAAGTCTAAACCTTTCTTAATGACTTCTTTTTTACTATACATCAAAATCGGGGTTTCAAGTTTAATTGGTTTTCCTAATTCTGTTCCTACTCTAGTACCTAATTCTATAACCTTTTGTAAAGCTTGAAAATACTCTGGACGACAATCTGGGTATCCAGAATAGTCCAAATAATGCGCTCCAATAAAAATCGCTTCAGCGTCTATGCTCTCTGCGTAACTCATTGCAATGCTAAGTAAAATTGTATTTCTACCTGGAACATAAGTTATTGGAATCTTAGCTGACATTTCACTTAAATTTCTGTCTTTCGGTACTTCTATTGTTTCATCAGTTAAGGCTGTTGCCCCTTTTGTTAGTTCTTTTAGAAAAGAAAGGTCTAAAACTTTGTGTTCTTTTACCTCTAAAGCCTTTACAACCCGCTTTGCTCTTTCTAACTCTTTACTTAGTCTTTGACCGTAGTTTACACTAATGCAGTACAAATCATAACCTTGACTTTTTGCTATTGCTGCTGTCGTGCCACTATCTAATCCGCCACTTAACAAACAAACCGCTTTCATACTTTCTCCTTCTTTTTTGTTTTTCTATTACATCTATCAATAACCCAATAATACACTTTTTGCTCAAACATTGTTTTGGGGTTTTCAACATTGTGGTTATACACTCAGAAAAAGGGTGCTCTCCTTCTATTATTTTGCGTCTCATGTTTACTTCAGCAACTCTTTTTCTGACAGAAACACCATTCCACAATTCCATTTCTTTTGCCCTTCATCTATATTATACTACAAAATTTCTAAACGCCTCTCCTTACACCCCAGATAAATCTATGAAACTGAAACAGAACCCTTAAGTTGTAATCCTTAACTAATTGCCAGTTTTCCTTTACCAGTTTAACTAAGTCTTCACACTTTTGCCGATACTCCACCAATTCGTATTGCCCCTCTGGTTGAAGAATTAAAGGAATTCTTTTCCTTTTTATATCTTCAAACCTTAATAATTTTTCTTCAAATAGTTCTTTAAAATCCCCCTTACTAGCAATTACTATTTTAATTTGAAGTCTACCAGGACATTTGTCAATGTAACTTTGAATATTATTCCAGGTTCTTTCACTACCATCCCCAGCAGACCCTAACTTTGGACTTACACTCCAAAAAATTCTAAGGTGAGATAAAGATTCTGGAAAAACAATACCATTAGTTTCAAACTGAATATCGTAGCAATTTCCTAATAAACTATCTACCAATTCCTCTAACCCATTCTTCAGATAAATCAAAGGTTCGCCACCTGAAAGAATTACATCTTTACAGCCATACTGACTTATTTCTCGCATCAACTGGGCTGTTGTTAGCTCTAATGCCCCAGCTGTTGTTAGAGCATAGACCGTATCACACCACCGACAACGGAAATTACAACCGGCCATCCTAACAAATACTACAGGTTTACCTATCTGAAGTCCTTCTCCTTGAATACTAAAGAATGTTTTCTCTTCAGCATTTAGTTTTATCATGATATCTCGCGCATCTCAAAACTTAAAAGTTTTGTCTCGGGGTCAATATCTTTAATAAGGGTTTCAATTTCCTTTCTAAATTCCTCTTCACCATAATCAGCTGATTCAACTATAAACTCTACCTTAATTTTCATCTACTACCTCCTTTCATATCTATTATACTACGGAATTCTAAAAAGCTAATCAAAATAGGTGGGGATTCCTTTAAGTAACAAATTAGTAAACCGCTCTACATCATGCCTATACATCAGCGAAAACTGCTTACCGCAGAATTCACACCTCCCTGCGCCCACAGTGTTTACTCCAGCAATCCTGTTAAACTTTTCGTAAAGGCGCCCTAACTTTGTTATCCCAGCCCTCTTTTTTAGGTATTCTTTTATCTCACTTGTTGTCAAACCCATCTGGTAAATCCCACACTGCTCTAAATCTATTTTTTCTTTCACTATATTACCAAAACCTGCATTAATATTATTTTTACCCATTCTATTCACCCCCTCTCAACAAATACACTGGCGAAATGTATTTCAATACCACCCTTCCAATTTCTTCATTAAACATTTCTTTTACTGGTTTTATTACTACTCCTTCTATATTGTGCGCCCCGCCATAATATGTTTTTCTTTCGTCATACAAACTTAACGGTATATCAAATTTGCCTTGGTAAAAAATTGGTGCGCAGGGTAGTTCTAATTTTAATATACAATTCCAAGACTTATTAAAATCTAAGTATCCGCCATTTTGCCAAATATCGTAGAATGCAACCTTCCTTTCATTCTGGACACAGTCGTAATGCAATTTCTGTATTCCTGACCCGAATATCTCCCCAAACAAAACTAAGTTGTTATACCCCTGACGTCTTAGTTTATTCTCTATATCCTCTTGTAACGCCATTTGCCAATAAACGGTTTCTTTTTTATCTCCTTCTGCCCTTTTCTTTGTATTTCTATGGCTACCCACGTAAAACTTCCCATCCAGCATAGCAACCCTAAAGTTGGTTCCGTGCAACTTTTCACTTATTACTACTTCCATATCAGGAGTAATTATGTTTGGGTAGTTTTGAATTCTTTCTATGTCGGTATATTTTATAAACCCTTCAGGGGTATAGGTATCTTCGCCACCCAGTATTGTTGGCTCTGGCGGTTCATATTTAGTTATCCTCAATTCTTCGCTTACATCATCCCCCGCTTTCCAATTCTCTCTTACTGGTAACAAAACTCCTTGCGAGATTATTCCTCTCAGTCTTATAGTTTTTATTCGTTTTACTGGTATAACGGTCTGAAGACTTTCCGGTATCAAGGAATCAATAGGAATATACGCCGCCAGTTTTACATCTTTAAACTCGTCTGTTTTTACTATACATTGCCATCCTTTTACTTTTACTATTGATAGTGTATCGGCATTGGGATGTTTTTCTAATTCTCCTATTTCTACTACTTCTACTTTTAAATTAGTTGGCATTTTCGGCTCCCTTCTTCATTATTTATTTGGGTGGGTATAGTCAAAATATCCATCATTAGTATTAGCAAAAATTTTCCCAGAACGAGGATTAAAAATACATCTCCCATAATGTCTGCCTTTGCACCATTTACAATAGGGTGATTTTTTCCAACCCAAATAATTCACAAAAACAACAAACAAAACTATTGGTATTATTAACCATAACATAAGCATCCCCCTTTTCTTTTAACAACCCCTTAACGTATTCTACCATTACCTCTTTATCTTGTATATCATTTTCTATTTGATAATCATATGCTTCCTTACGAAGTTTTCCTAATTCTATACCTTGTTTCATACTAAAATCGTGTATTAAATCATCGCCTGTTATTAACGGTTTTGGCACTACTGGACCTTTAAAAATCATGTCTTCTATTCTCTTGTTAAACCATGGCACTATTCCATCGTTCAAAGAACCCACAGTTGAAATTCTACCATTATTATCGGCTTGTGTTAATAAAAGCAAATCGTCTAATGCTACCATAGCATCTAAAGCTTTTATTCCTAATCTTCTAAATGCTGAATCCCTTGGATTATTGCCTAACAAATAAGAATTGTAAAGGTTCAACGGTGTCATGTGATTAGTAACCAAAAACACTACTTTCTTTCTTAGTTCTATATCGTTTGTTATCCTATCTAAAAATGATAATGTCGGTTCCTCTCCGGCAGACTCATGCCGTCTGGAATGGACAGTGCCATCCCCATCTATTTCTGTTATTCCGGCTACTCCTTTTCCTAAATCATGGCATAACACTCCAAACATAAATATTGCTTTGCGTTTCCGTAACTCTTCTTCGTCTTCTCCCGTTATTGTATCGCGCAACTTAGCGCCTGCGTCAAGAGCCATCATAGTATGATTAAACACGTCTCCCTCTTTGTGCCATTGCGGGTCTTGTTCCACTTTAACCAACATTGACAGTTCTGGAAAGTATTTCTCAAGTAATCCAATACTTAATGCCCATCTTAAACCTAAAGATGGTCTCTTGGATTTCAACAACAGTTTTTCAAATTCTTCATATACCCGTTCTTTAGACAGTTCATCCAGTTCCCCAGATTTCACTATTTCTGTGCAGAGTTCTGTTAACCCTTCGGTTGGTGTAAATTCTAATCTACCCATAAACTGCATTACCCTGTAAACTCTTAGTGGGTCTTCTCTAAATTTATCTGCGGTTATGGTTCTTAATGTTTTGTTTTTTATATCCTCCCTACCGTGGCATAGATCTATTATCACACCAGTAAGCGGGTTATAAAACAAACTATTTATTGTCAAATCCCGTCTCAGTATTGCTTGCCCCATTGTTATGTAAGGATCTACCGTAACAGTAAACTCGGTATGACCTACCCCAGTTTTGCTTTCTGTTCTTGGTAAACTTATATCTATTTTCTCTAACCTAAATATTGACAATTTGTACACCCCAAATTGTTTCCCCACAAGGCTTACGTCGCCAAACCTCACTAACACTTCTTCCAGTTTATCCTGGTCTAATCCATAGACCTCTATATCTATGTCTTTACTTTCTATTCCCATTACTTTATCCCTTACCCAGCCGCCGATAAAGTAAGGCTTACCACCGGCCCTATCTATCTCTTTACATATCTCTAATGTTAGTTCCATATTAGACTTCCTGTATATTCCATGTTAAACGTTTGGATTGAGCATGTTCTTTAGACAATGCTAAAACACATCTTACGGTTTTCCCTTTCCTCGCAAAATATAGTTTGTTGCCTTTCAAAAGGATTCTTAACTTCTGATAAAGTGTTTTATTTGGATACCCTATTAACAAAATCCACAAACCCCTTATTGACATATCTATATTCCTTTCTACTTTGATTATACTACAAAAGTTAAAAATTGCTTGAAAAAACTGACCAGTAGACCCAATTCTGCCTATAGCTGCTCATGGGAAGGAGGGCCTTTCTGACTTGCTATAATCTTCCTATGGATTTTCCACCTACTGGCCAGCATTATTTTTTCCTTTGTAGTTCTCCAACATTTAGTTTTGATAAATCTTCTTCTGTTATTACTTCATTAAAAATAGATGGATATTGGCCCTTAATTCGCTGCAATAATTTTATGGCATGGATATAACCATCAAGATAGGCATTACTGTCTTTTAATGCTTTTGAAAGTGTCGGCATCTTAAGGGTTTTCATAAAAGTCCTCCAAACAGGTTACTAGTAATTCTCGTATTTCTTTTTCTCTTGGCCCCCAAGGTAAAGTTGATTCATTGTAGGCCTTTTCTAACATTAACTCTTTTTCTTTAAAGTATTTGTCTATTTCTTCTAATTTGTAGTATCCCTCTTTTACCCTTTTCAATTGTTCCCTATTTCTTGTTAAGTCTATATCGCCTAAAGTTAAAATTTGTTCTACTTCATCTAAAAGCCTAAAAATATGGACCGCAAACTGTGTATCATAACCATATTTTTCTATTGCTAATTTTCTATCAGGGTTTTCTCTATCTTCCGGTTTTACTCTTATTTTGTTCAATTGACTGAAACTATATCCCTTAAACTTCGGCCACGAACCTTTATGTAAAAATAGTTTCCTATTATCCTTTACTTTTCTAGCTATATCAGTTACTACTAACTCGCAATTCTTACCAGTAAATAAACTATCAATCATATTTGGGTTGTTTTCCATAACTAATTTAAAATATCTTGTAATATTGTAAATAGTAAAATCTAAACATTCATTTTTTGTCTTTCCGGTTACTTTTCCTTCAAATTGATTAAATGTTGGCGGGCCTTCAAACCCCAACAAATTATCGGCATAAACATATTCTATAGGTGGTATAGTGAATCCATATACATCAAAATCGCTATCTTCATTGTTTATCCCATAAGCATGACTACCCGTTAAAGTAAGATATTGGATATTATCTACCATCCATTCCTGCCCTGGTGTAATCTTACTTCTTATCTTTTCTAAAACTTCGTTTTTATCCATTTTTTTAATTAGGACTCAGTAGCAGGCGTTTAGAGGTAAGTCTTGCAAAACTCCTCAAGGCAACATTCCACTCTCCTACAACGTAACAACCATTGCCATCATTGTTCCTGATTATAGGTATGAGCACTTTCATTACTACTGAGTCCATTTCTTCCTTTCTCATATTTCATCATTTAGTGCCTTTAAAGTACTATACCCGCAGCCTATCCAAAAACCTAAAAGAAATACGCCAGAAAGTAAACCAAATACAACTAAATAAATCATACCTAATACCTCCTTATCTCCTTTATTGACCATACATAAAAAATCCATATTAAAGTTGCCCATAGTCTGCCTTCTAAGGGCCACCATTGAGAAATAAATTCTATTGGATTTCTAAAAGATATAGTCATTTTGTTTTCCTTTCACTAATATTATACTACAAAAATCTAAATTTCCCAGGGAAAGACTATGTATTTATCCATTTTTTCATAGACATAAAACTCTGGACTATCGACATCAGTTTCTTGACATAATTGTTTATTCCAATACAAAGTTACTATCTGACAATTTCTATAACTATCAGCTAAAAGCGTTTTTCCGGAATCTTTTATGTCCTCAGCTATTAATACATTTGGAGTTATATCATCTTTGCTTACAATTAATGGAATCTTTAGCAAGTGTGATAATTTAACGGCTAAAACTATTCCGCCTCTAGGAGGCCCATATATACCAGTAAATTTTCGGTCTTTAGCCCATCGCGCTATCTCCCTAGAAGCTTTATCAAACATTTCCCAAGTCATATATTCACAAGCTTCTTTTTTCATCTTTCTTTTTCTACCTCAGCATAACTAACAGCACTTTCATAAACTCTGACTACTACTTTTTGAATATTTTCCGATAAACAAAAAATACCATAACAAAAGACTTCAGCTATATTTTCAGCAGTGGGGTTCTCAATTAAATTAACATTATGTTTTTGTGTTTTATTAAAGAAGTCATGATCGTAGTTGCTTATCAATTTTTTTATCTGAGTAAAGTCTACTACCATTCCAGTATTATCTACAGTTCCTTCTACTTCAACTACTATCCTCCAGGTATGGCCATGAATTAGACCGCAAGGGCCATCATAACCAGGCAAAAAATGCGCGGCATCAATTTTAACTTCAGTTCCTATTTTTACCATTTTCTCCTCCCTTTAAACCTTGACTTTCGACAACTAACACATAAACGTCTATGCACTTTGTCTTCAGAAATTACTTCTCTAAAGTTTCGCTCTTTACACCAAGTTGAACAAAATGAACACTTCTCCAATCCCAAGACTTCTAACGCTTGTTCAATCTCAAAAATTCTATCTAAGTTACACATTAGTCTAAATCTTCCAAGAAACCTAACCGGCCGCGTTCCCCCTCCTCCCCACCAATAAAATCTCCGTAGCTTCTTTCTAACTCAACGATTTCACCGGTATCTCTAATTAACCACCCAGCTCTTTCTGAAAGATTAAATTTCTTTCTTATTTTTTCATCTAGTTCTTTTAGTTTCATTTTACCTCCTTACGTTAGAATTATACTACAATTTTACCTTAACCCCAAAAATCTTCTATTTTCTTCTACAGAACATTCAACAAACTTACTTAAATCCGTATAAAACCCAAAAAATACGCTGCCCTTAAAAGAACTTATCTTATTCTTTTTAAAAATTGCTTCTACTACAGGGCGTACTTGACCTTTGTCTATAAAATGAAGTGGTGTATCTTTCTTAAATTCAAAAGCATTAAAAAGTAACATTCCTACATCTGAATCATAACCTATATCACCGGTTTCTTTTAAATCGTCTAAAATTGGTCTTGCTCCTTCGGACTGTTTTTTTCTTAATTCTGCAGTACAAATAATTGGTATTCCAAGAGAGGTAGTCAACGCTTTTAAATTGTCAGAAATATACATATACTTTTCTCTTACACTATCCTTCCCTTTCATTTGTATTTTGTGAAGACTATCAATAAAAACCACAAGTTGTTTTTTATCAGCAACTTGTTTACAATCTTGAATAGTTTTTTCTATCATATCCAATTGACGTATTCCAGTAGCGCTTGACTCATCTTTAATTGTAAAACAATTATCCATTTTCTTTAATTCTATTATTGCTTTCTCCCTTTCTTGAAATTTTTGCAGCGCCTGTTCTGGAGTTAACTGCTCGTTCTTTTGAATTTTATAAACAGGATTTGAAATAATGTTTATCTCTACGCCACTTATTAAGGCGGCAAGTCTAGGAATAATTTTCAGTATTGGGTCGTCTAAAGAAAAGAAAAGAACATAAACATTTTCAGAATTGCTTAAAATAAGGTTGCGAGCTAAAGATAAAAGAAAAGCTGTTTTACCTACGTTTGTATCCGCCCCTACAACATAAAAGCCATTTTGTAGTCCATCCAACTTTTGTGTCAAAATTGGAAACCCTGTATCTAAACCAAGAAGGGGCCCTCCTCTAGAAAATGCCCATTCTTCAAAACGCATTACTTCTTTTTCAAAAGAACCTATAAAATCTTTAGTGTTAGCATTTACAGTTATTTGTAAGTCTGCTAAAACTGATTCAAAACTAACTCCCAAGATTTCGGATAGCTTTTTACTTTTTTGTTCTTTTTCTACTTGACTTGGTTCTGAGGAGATTAAATCAAAAACTATCTTTTTATCTATTTGGTTTTCTTTTAATTGTTTTAATCTAAATTCAAAAACTTCATACTCAGGTAAAGTTTTAAATTTTTCTATTCCTTCTTTCAAAATATATTCATCAGGATCTTCCCAGACATCTAAAGGTTTTACTTTAATTTTTAGTTCAACAGGCTTTACAAGTAACCCAACTAGGATACTTTCTAAAGCAATTTTTCCCCCGGTATCATTGTCTAGACAAATTACTATCTCAACTATTCCGCCTTTAACTATTAACTCAAACTGGCCTTCAGAGATAGAACTCCAACCCAAAGCTACAACGTTTTCTAACTTATTTGCAACAGCCATAAAGACGTCAGAATAACCTTCAAATACATATAACTTTAAATACTTCTTTGCTTTCCAAAAGTTAAAGAGAAACCGAGATTTCTTATAAATCTCGGTTGTCATACCGCTCAGATACTTTTCACCTTCCCCATTTATTTTTCTACTAGCAAAGCTAACTATCTTTCCGAAATGATTTTTTAACGGAAAAACTAACCTTCCTTCAAACAAACCCCTATCAAACAAACCAGTATCTCTTATAATTCGTTCTGTAAATCCCTTACTCAAAAGGTGATCAATCAAGTCTTTATGCAAACATGTTCCAAAATCAAATTCAGAAATCTCGTTCCAATGTCTTCCTACTAAGACATCTTTTATCTTTTCTTTTCCTTGAATTACAAATTCATTTGCTACTTTTAAAATTTCATAAAGTTGTTTTCGATTTCCTTCTACGGAAGATTTGTCTATCTCAAAAGGAATGCTATACTTCTCAGCTAGATATGCAACATTGTCGGTAATAAACTCTGGCCCTGATAAAGCTCTCCCTTCAAGGTAAGCTGTTGCATCAAAAATATCGCCTTTAGCAGAACAAGCCCAACACTTCCAATGCTCTTCATCAGGCCAAAAGTTAGCAGCCGGCTTCTTATCGTCCCGTTTATGTACTTGAAAGTTAGGGCACTGAAAATGACTATGCCCAAATTCCAAGCCTTGTTCCTGTAGATATTCTTTTAAGTAAGGACGTATTTTAGAAAGTGTTTCTTCTAAGTTTTGCATTAACTATTTTTCCCCACGCATCTCCTTCTTAAACGGTAACTCCCAATATGCGCAAGGGTCTTCCCAATTAGGATAGTGTTCCTTTAACCACTCCTCCCCGAAAACTCTTAAGTGCTCCTTTTTATCATACCAGGCCCCCCATAGTTCTTTTAGTATTGGTTCCGGTTCAACTGTTGTAGATTTCCAGATAACTCTATCGCAGTCCTTTACAACACAATGCCAAGTGCCTTTCTGGTAATTATCGTCTTCCCACCCGCAAGTAGGTTCAATCGGGCAAGAAAACCTTTTTGTTATACAAATAAAGGCATCTCTATCGTAATACGCTGCTTTATAGAACATTGATGCTCGTTCTCTACCTTGCTCATCCACTAACTTAGACCACATGGGATGGTCCGTAGGTACCTTCTTCCACCCTGCCGGTAGTGTAACGTTCACAAACAAGGCATCTACATCCTCACCAAAACCTATACCCATTTTTTCAAAGTTCGCACGCGAGCAATCATTACATCGTTTTGGCAAACATTCCGAATTTACAAACCTTGTTTGCCCTCTTGCCTCTTGGTTCTCGATTGCTTTAGAGGGATTACCGAGAATCATACCCTCCAACAAAAGACTCATCCCATCTTCCCCAAACCCCTTATCCATTATCCATCTCCTTTCTAAAAGGTAGTTCCCATTTTGGTTTTACCATTTTCCATGCCCCTTGCTCTGCCGATTCTTCTTTCCCATCCAACAAATTAAATACTAGCGGCGCCACCTTCTTATGCTCTTTCATTAGTTTTAGCGCCTGTTCTTTTCTGGACTCTAATCCCTTAATGAGTCCATATGCTTTCTTTACTGCTTCTATTATACTACATTTCTCTGAAACCAACACATTTTTCTTTTCTTCTACCCAATTCTTAAAGTCTACAGGTACCCTATCTTCAACATCTTTTAGGCCTTTTCCATCTTTTAAATATTCCCAGATAGAGGTAGTAGAAAACTGGGTTAATAGTTTATGCAGACGTTTATAGTCTTCCCCTTTTAATTTTACCCTTAACCCATCACTATATTTTGCTACATACCCTTCTTCGTTATACATTTGCGGTAACAATTCTAATAGTTGTTGCAAGGTATGATTAAATTTCCTTGCATAAGGTAATCCTAACCTTTTTGCTTCTTCTATATGGTCTATCTCTTTTCCAGTTTCTATTTCTTTTACTGCCAACAAAACACATTCTTCTCTACCATCGTAATCTACCACAATACGGTTCCCAGGATAAATGGCTTCATACATATAGGTGTAACCTTCTTTAAAATCTGCTCTTCTATACCCCTTATTCTGCAACCATTCTGTTCCCCATTTTGCTTGGTCTGATTTAAAACTTCCTCTTGTAGCCACGTAAACTTTGTTGTCATCTTTGTCATAATTACTATAATACTGAATAAGGAATGAGCCATCTAATTTTTCGTATATTTCTGACTCTATAGCCGGTAGGTTTTCTATCTTGGATTCTTCTGATTCGTTTAAATTAAAAAACTTAGAAAAGGGTCTTGCGAGCACTCTTCCATCTAAATTAGTAATAAGTCCTCTACACATCTTTGTATATTCATCCCATGCTTTATCGTATTGACAAGCGTGAGTATAGTTCCATATTATCAGAGGCTCATCTGGATGCCTTTGACAGAATATGTATTTATCTCTCTTTTTTAGTTCTTCTAAGTTTATTTTCATTTTTCTATCTATTCTTTTCTTAACTGACTCAAATGGGGATACAAATTGTCTATATCCTTAGTTAACCGCCAAACAATTTCTCCACAGTTTACACAAAACCTAATTTCATATTCAGTAAAACCATAACCGCAGACTATTAATGGTAGTTGTTCTTCACCACTTGGGTAAACAAAAGTATGTTCATGTACTACAAAATTAAGCATATTTCCCCCTTTTCTGTTCTCTGCCCAGTAAGGGTTCGAACCTTAGATACCAGAACCAAAGTCTGATGTGTTACCACTACACTACCGGGCAATTATATTCAATACTACTTATCACTCTTATTCTGATGAATTGTATTCCTATAACCTTCCCTAATTTTATAACTTGCAATATCTGGATGAGTATAACCACATACCCAGCAAACCCAACCAGCACCATCAAAATCATTGTACAACAACATATTATCTATGTTGTGAAAATCTACTATACAACCAAAGAAACCCAAAATATATACTCTCCATAAGGCGTATTTCCACCACCGCCAAGAAAAATAATTCCTATATCTAATAACGTTGTGTTTCATTCTATTTCCCTTTCTTTACTAACTCTTGACCTTTACCTAATCCTATTCCGACTCCGTATTGTCCAAAATGTATTAAACACATATTGGCCCAAGGGCCATAAATAGTCCTACCGTCATAACACGCTTTAAGAATACAAAAATCACATTTGGGAAGTTCATTTACAATAACAACCATATTCTTATCTACTACCATTCAAGCACCTTCTTTCAACCTATTTTGTAATTGCATTTTCCTTTACCCTTTTTATTCCATCTTCATCATAGTAAAAGTTTGGGTTATCTTTTTCTGGTTTTCTTTCTCCAATAAAATCGTTAATTAGATATGGTAAAAATCCTGGACACAGTCTTCTACCATTACTTGCCTTTTTTTCGAAACACCAATCAATAAAATCTAAACTTAAATCCTCTTTGTAACCACTTAAGACAAACGTTGCTAGAACTTTATTTTTTAGCGTATTACATTCTTTAGCCCAGTTTACTACTACGTAGTCATCGCCATAACTTCCTTTAAACTTTTCGCAGAATCTTTTTAGAAGAGCATGACTATTGATTTTCATTTAACCTTTCTTCTAGTTCTGCTTGAATATCAGGCATAAGTTCCTTTAAAATTTTTTCAACAGATCCTAATTGATTTACATGCCAGGTACGCTTACGATGCCTCTCAGCAATAGCTTTTTCTATAGAAGTTATTCCACCTTTCGTCAATTTGACAAAATCTATAATCATCTCCCTCCCCTTTCATATCTATTATACTACAAAAATTTCTTTAAATTCATAACTTGTTAAATGAGTCCAAAATAATTCATCGTCTTTACTAAACATAACTGCAACAGTATTAACCTTAGGCCTACAAACAACCGCACTTCCACTACAGTACCCAATAGCGAATTTTTTAATTACCCCCCTACTCTGTAAAATGGAAGGTTCTCTCTGAATAATTCCTAAAATGCCAAACAAGCTTCCACCGTGCCAGGTCAAAAAGTCAAAACAGCTTCCGTCTATTCTTCTTAACATAATAATTAACCCTATTATTGTAGTCTATACATACGTCAAGGCAATTCTTTAAGCAAATCTTATCTTCAAATGTATTGTGTTTCTTAAACCATTCTACCCTTTCGTTCCTAAAATCGCCGTTCATTTTTCCAATAGCTTGTCCTTGCTCACGAAGATAGATAATACAAGGAAAGTGCTGCCCTCCAGCTACTGCAATATCATCTAATACCAAGTAACATTTATTGCAATCTCCTTTTCGTAATCCTCTAACATTCCTCTTCTGCTTAAAGTTGGTCAACCGGTATTTCAGTATTGGATACCTATTAACCAGTGAATCTGAAAGCGTTGATAACTTGTCTAAAGCTTTATCATACTGGGCAGAAGAAATTATTCTAATGTCTAAAGGATTCAAACCGTCTATCCACTTTATTGTATCAACAGCATAGTTAACATTCAATTCGTTAAAGACTGCTCCAACTGTTACATAGGTTAACTTGGAAAGTTCTTTAATTGCAGTACTTGCTTTCTTCCAAGCAATAGTGCTACCACCACACATAACCTTACCAATAGAACAACAGCCACTATCAAGTGAAATGGAAAAATCATTAACACCGCAATCAATTAATTCCCTATAAAAGTCTAAGGAAGCTGTTCCATTAGTAGATAGTGCGATTCTCCTTACACCGCAGCGCTTACAACCTTTAATCAACTGTTTCAAGTAAGGATACAAAGTAGGTTCCCCACCGCTAAATCTTACATTGGTTAATCCATTATCAACCCACTGTTGCAAAATATATTGAGCGTAAGGTAAAGATATGTCCCCCTTTAATTCCGATTTCAATCCTCTACAGTAAGGGCATTTCAAATTACACCTATCGGTCAACAATAGTTCCGCGCGCATAATAGGCGATTTAGGACTTGTTGTCTTTGCTCTATTTTCTGATAAGGTATAAAACCCTATTTGTTCTAATTTCATTCTGGCTATCCCTCAAAAATTTTGTTGTATAACTCTTCACTGATTTGCTTTTTATATTTTTCTATTATTTTTCTTCCAAGTAAAGCTTGTTTGGGGGTAAGTTTTAAACATTCTGCTAAACTTTTTCCTATCAGAGTATCAACTTTGTTAAATCCACAACCATCTAACGCTATAGCATCATCACAAACACTAGCAATATGCTTAAGTGCTTGATGAACACATCTAATCCATTCTTCTTTAACCACAGTTAATTTTTCTTCAAATTTATCCAATTCTTTTTCTATTTCCTTTGTAGTCCAGTGCTTAGTAACAGACTCATTAACTTCAGGAATCACAAATTCTTCCCGTTCTTTTTTGTCCAAAGCTTTTTCAATTACTTCTTGTTTTCTTATTAATGTTTTTGCCATAGTTGCATCAAGGCTACCTTCTAAAACTAGGTATTGAATTAAAACACTTTCTGTTTGCCCTATTCTATGAGTTCTATCTTCAGCCTGACTCATATTTCCGGGAACCCAATCAAGTTCAACAAATACAACGTTGCTAGCAGCAGTTAAAGTAATGCCCAAACCAGAGGCTAAAATTGACCCTACAAATAATTTTACTTTTTCGTCATTTTGGAATCTATCAACAGCTTGCTGTCTTTCTTCTAGTTTTTCTTCTCCGGTAAGTTTAACAGTAATAGTTGGAAAAGCATTAACAATAGCGTTTACCACATCATGGTGATGCGCAAATACAACTAACTTGTCTATTGATTCAAGTAAATCCTTAATGTGATCTACAACGTAAGGAATCTTTGCAACAGCTGTTTGATGTCGTAGTTTCGCCATTTCTACAAATACTACTTGAGAACCTTCTTTTAGTTTTTCTACAGCAGTTTTATAACTTTCTTCTCCTTCAAGCTTAGCAAGTTCAACGTCAGTTTTTAGTCTATCTAAATTATCTTGGTGTTGTTTCCATGCATCTTGTTCTTCTTTTACAATACCAGCTACTCCATTAGCTGAAAATTCAATTATCTGTCTACGTTTAGGTGGTAACTCTTTCAAGACATCTTTCTTCAACCTTCTTATCATCAACTGAGCTCTAAGTTTGTCTTGAAGTTCCTCTAAGTTTGAAGCACCTGATAAATCCCAACCGTAACCCGTTTGAGTAGCGTTACAATATCTAAAGGCATATCCTTGTTGGCCCCATAAGTTTCCATTAAACCCTAAAGCTTTTATTAAGGTATAAAGTTCAATAGGTCTATTAACTATTGGGGTACCTGTTAAGAATAGTTTTTTTCTTGTCTTCTTGCATATCTCTAAAGTCGCAATTGTTCTCTGACTCTTTTTATTCTTACAAAAATGTGCTTCATCCACTACCACTAAATCCCATTCCCGTTTTAGCTCTTCAATTTTTCTTAACATATCATAATTGCAGATTACTATGTCAGCGTCTACATACTTATCCCTTAAAATTGCAATTGTTCTTTTTTCCAACAACCATTTTTCTAATTCTCGTTTCCAGTTTATCTTTAAAGACGCTGGACAAATGACTAAGACTTTTCTGATAGCCTTATCGGCGTTTATGACCCCGATAGATTGAATAGTATTATGAGTTAATACAAACTCATCTGTAATATATAGTCTATCAAGGGAATCTACAGCAATACACTGGCACTCTTTTTCCCCAAATTCACTAATACTTTTAATGCCCCTAGTAGGCTTATACTTGACCCGAGGTACATATCTAATAGCTTTTCTCGGTACAGTGAAGGGTTTATCTACTTCATCAGGTAAAGCAATTGTTAAGGTATAAAAGTTTTTACCTGAAGCCGAAATACTGCACCTCTTACGAATAACCCCACCAAATGATTGCACTAAAAACTTAATTCCATCTACTAATTTTTCAGAATTTGAACCGTATTGTAAAGTACTACTCTTACTTACATAACCATCAGTATCCATAAGTCCTTGAAATAAGCTTTTTCTTTGTTCTAAACTTCCTAACAAATACGTTTCAGGGATAAATTTATCATCGCTACCCTTTCCAAATAATCCTAAACTTTTTAAAGCCGTTAAAAGGGGATTATTTCCTGGTTTTGTAGGCTTCCCAGCGCTTATTCTATAATCATATTTAGAAATACGTTTAACTTGTAAGTTAATTATTTTGCAAAGTTTTGTAATTTCGCTAACAATTGTGATATCGGCGGAGGAAAACTCTGTAGTATATTTAATTGACCCATCCCCCAATAACACTCCTAATAAATAAGGATCAATAAGTAAATCTTTTTTCGAAAAATTCACTGGTTTTACTAATGGTATAAAATATCGCAAATTAGGTATTTTTAAATTCCCTTGACTCTTAAGGTATAAAGTATCTTTTATTTCAGATAAAGGTAATACTAGGCTACTGTACTTACCATGTTTTCGAAGAGGTGTTATAACTTTCCATAAATGATCTTCTGTACACTCAGTACTTGAACCATCTGTAAATTCTACTTTAAATACTTTTTTTCTTCCTTGCGGGTAAATATCTGTAACTTTTGAGACGTCCCCTAAGGAATTTATTATTTCATCACCTATTTTAATATTTCTCATTAGCATCCAACCATTTGGGGTTAATACCTTAGCATCCAAGGGTTGTGCCTTACCTAACCCCATTTCGTCGGCTATTAGCGTTCCATTTCTTTGTAGAGCATAAGCTATACCAGCTTTTTGAAATGGTAAATACTCCAGCCCTTGAGGGGCTGGTAAGTCTACGTTTAAGTTTGTTAGCCGGGAAGATTCTATACTTTTTGTTCTTTCCTGCATTGCTTTTTCTAATACTATTTTGGTTGCTTCATCCGCGTAATTAACTAACCTGTTAGCGAAGTCTACTTCTTTAGTTTCCCACCTACGTTTTTTTGGGTGCCAAGTAAAACCAGCGCTCTTTGAGATATCTTTTTCTTCGTAAGTAGAAATACAATAGAAGAAACCATCATAACAAAGTTTCATTGCCATACCCTTTCTACCCTACCGTTTTTACATCGGGTATAGTGTGAAGCTGTTTCTTGAACTACTGGATTGTCTCTGATTTCATTAATGACTTGTTTTGGGTATACGGTTGTTAATCTATTTCCTTGAACTATCCCTTTAAATACGCTCCTTGCTTCTTTAGACAAAGAGTTTGAAATTTCTTTTACTATGTCGTTATATTCAACTACATTATCTTCTTCTCCAGGCTCTTTCCAGTCTTCCATTGCTTCAATACTAATTGAATTTAGACGAACGCATTGATGTTTGTTATGTAGAACCACACATTTGTTCCAAATTGTTGCCCTACAACGTAAATAGAAGTAGGTTAAAAAACTTGCTGCGCGCCCCTTATTCCAAGTGTTAATTGCATAACACAAAGTCGTTGCTACACAATCGTCTATTATCTCATCTTGTTCGGCTTCATATAAATTTACGTTTCTTACCTTAACTATTACGCGCTTCTTTAAAAGGTTTACTAATTCTTGACAATTACTTTGATTACCGCCTCTTATTTCTTCTACTATCTCCGTTATCCTTTTAGTCTCCTGATTCATTCTTTTACTCCTTTCCTTCTATGTTGTTCTTAGAACAATAGACAGAACAGTTTCAAACTCCAGGAATATTACCTCTGACATATTATATCTCCATCCGCATAAACCCAGTTGATATCTCCCTGCCTCTTTTTATTTTACCCAGACAAACCTTCCTGTCTGGGGATTTCTCCAGACGTTGTTGTACCAGTGGCGACAAACCTCCCCGGTTGGGCAATCCTCATACCCTACCCAACGCTCGGTATAGGGCCCCGGATACAGATGGTCCGACCATTTTGCCCAATTGGGGAAGCCAAATTTTCTTACTAATTCCTTGTGCGAATACTCTTCGCACAAACCTGCAGACTTTCCTTCTCCAATCATTACTCTCTTCATCTTCCCACCTCCCTATTTTCCCGCCTGCAATCCGGCGGACCGAGAAAACACAAAAAAGAGGCGTAGATTACTACGCCTCTTCAACTAAATTGCATGTGTGGTTGTGCCCAGCGGGAGCCCAAACACACATGCAATTACCTTTTTCCTCGTCCCTGCATGAGGGACAGAGGTCTAAAAGGTTTCTGAGGGGAAGACAATCCCGCTCAGGAAATTCATATTGCCGACATTTTTCCATTTTCTACCTCCCTATTTTCCCGCTCCAGTCTGCGGGCGACTTACCCTAATAGTCCAACTCCTTTCCTATAAAATAGAAAAAGCAGATAGTGTCTGAGGATTGCTACCCCGAGGAGAAGTAGCCGGAGACTGACAAAACCTATCTGCTTTCCCTAAAATTGTTTTGATTGATTTTCCTCGTGCTAATCCTCTTTGCATCTCCCTTTCCTTTCAATTACATTATACTACAATCTTAATCTAAGTTAAACTTTCTACTATTCCTAATACATTATCAGCACCATCTATTGCATAACTATTAACGGTAACATAGCCTAGAGAAAGTAATTCCTGTAAACAAGATTTTATCAATTCCCGTTCTACAAGCGTAAAAGAATTTGTAAGTCCATAAAACTGAACTACAGATTTACCATTATATTCTGCTACCCGTCCATCAATAAATAAAGAACTTATTTGATTGGCAAAATCTGAAAATAAAGTTGAATGCGTAGGATTAGCTTGATTATAGACTAACCCTTGGTTACTGTAGACAAATACTAGTTTTGTATACTTAGGGTTATGAGTAATATTCCAAAACTTTTGACTTTTCTTTAGCTTTATCTTGCTGTGAATAGTCATCCTCTTTACGTCTCCTTTCCTACAATATAATTATATGTTATTTTTGGTAAAAAATCAAGGGCAAATCAAAAATATTTTGTTTTTGTAACTCTTTATATTTAATAGACTTATAAAAATTTAGAAAAAAATCTTTTTTTCTAAAAAAGATTTTTTATCTTTTTCTCCCCATTTAGTCTCCCTTATTAATTTCTTTCTAGAGAAATTATACTACAAAATTTAAGAAAAAAAGCGTGTTTTTAAAAATATATTTTTTACAACCAATCTTCCCACTCACAAATTACAAAATTACAACTATTTAAACTTGCTTTACCTTTTACTGTTTCTGCTTGGGCGTATCCAAGACTTGTCATTTTACCTCGTCCAGACATTTGCCCTCTACGCCAGTAATCCAAAGTTGGGCATAACGCTCCCGTTTCTATTACCAGTTTACGTTCTAATGCCATTTTGGATTGACCATGAGTATGACTTTGAAAACAAATATTCCATTCTTTTTTTAGTCTTGGCAGGAGATATTGTATGATATTTTTAGGTATAGTACCAGGAACCATAGAATTATTTTCAAAATGGGTTATTACTACATCGCCTATTTGAAATATACAATCAGGTACAACCACTATTTTTTTTAACCCGCTCTCTTTAAAGTCCTCATTTAATTTTCGCATTCTATCGATTAGCTCTACAGCTTGTTCTCTTGAGTGTAGATTTCTTTGAATTATTTTCTCTAATCTTCCTTCATGGTTAGTAGTCAAAAATATTATATGGTCATATACTTTTTCTGCTTCTTGTAACACTTTTATCAATATCTTTATTTCAAAGGAAGGTTTTGTATCTTCGGAAGTTTTAGGGTAAAATGGACCAAATAAATCTAAATTCAAACTATCTCCTGCGCAGACTAGTATCTTTTTGCTTTTTATCCTTTTCGTTTGTTCAAACAACTCAAATAGATATTTGTATTTAGTGTAAGGGATATGCAATTCAACTATGTCTATATGTCCTGTAAAACTGGTAAACTTCTCCTCTAAATTATATCTAGTTTCTCGTCTTAGTTGCCATTTTGGAATTACTTCACTAAAGTAACTTAGTTTCATTTTACCTCCTTAAACGTTGTAGACAGTTTTTTAATTGCTTGCGGACACCCATACCAAACTGGGGTGTTTTTACTTGTCTTATTACTAAAATTGATTAGTTGTTTTTTGAAGTGCGGTAAAGAAGATGAAGCAAATCCTCTTATAGAATGGATACTTATTTTATTATATCCATTAGTAAGACATAGCAATTCCATATCCCTAGTTGTAAATACTTCGTCCGGGTGAGATTTTAGATATTTAAAAAGAAAAATTCGGTAGTCTTTAGTTACATCAGATATTTTAATAGTTTATTCCTCCTATCTATATTATACTACAGAACTGGCAAAAGTGCTTGCTATTTTTTCATTTCCTCTAAAAAGAGTTGTATACTGTATCAATGATCCCACATATAAAGGTTGAATTTTTAGACTATTCATTTTTAAAAAGCATTATTATAGGACTGACCCTTCAAATAAAAGTTTCCGCCACCATCCATGTAAGCTATTTTGGTACCGGCAAAATCGTGAAACTCTATGTCTAGTCCCGAACCGGCAGATACATATACTTCATTATTGTTTCCTCTTACTACTAAGTCTGCTGTAATTGTTAGGTCTCCATGTACCGTTGAGTTTCCATAAACCTCAGCTCCACTTCTTATTAAAAGATGTTCTAGAGTTGAATCATCGTTTACTGTTAGGGTTTGATTAATAGTAGCTGTTTTTTGTACAACTAAATCGTCTCTTACTATAGTATCAGCCCCGTAAATACTTAGTCCACTTTCTATTCCACCGTTTAGTTTTATATCCTTTTCAAAAGTTACTAGTCTCTGGAATGTAGAAGGGTCCTCAACAGTAAGTGTATCTTGAATGTTTACATCTCCTCTAAATGTAGAATCGTTATAGGTATCTACCCCACTACCATGTAAATCATGGTCGGCTACAGTTACTATCATACGTTTCCCAGTAGGATTACTGTTTATGGTTATAGCAGTTGCCGTAGTAGTTGCCGTTGCTACTAAAATAGAGTTAGACGGAATTATCCCTGTTGTGTTTGTGGTTGTATCCACACTTTTGTATTCTCTACTACTGGCCCCAGCAGGATTGGCATCAGTTGCTTGTTCTATTAAAGTAGCATAAAGATAATAAGTAGTATTATTAGACAAATTTGTCCAAGATAAAGTACTTGTAGGAGAAACATAAATCTGGCTTATCAATGCTTCTAATGCAGTAAGATATACTGCGGAACCATTGTTTACAAACACTCCTGAGTAAGTTCCTTCACTTATAACGCCATATCCTGCACTATGTAAAAGTATTGCGGCGTAGAGGTTGTTATCTATAATTCTTGCTTTTCTTTTTTCTTCCCGCTCAGACATAATATCTCCTTTAACTTGAGCAGGGAAAGTGTATTTATCAGTAAAAAATCCATATCCCATATGTTTCTCCTTTAACTACTTATTTTTTAGCTTGCTTTTACTTCTGGTTCCTTTATCAGTAGTTTTAGTTCGTCTATTCGGTGTAATAACCCATTATGATTAGCTGATAATTGTTGAAGGGCTATTTGCCTTTCCTCTACCAACTTTTCTAATTCTTTTATTCTCGCTTCTATTTTTTCTTTCATTTTAGGTTCCTCCTATATTATGTTTTCTGCGCTTTTTATGTTGGTTTTTATTGCCGTTATCAACTGACTTATTGTTATTGTTCCAGTTAAACTATTCAAATCTCCAGCTGGGTTCAAATAGGTTGTTTGTATAGTATAACTTCTTCCCCCTTGTCTAATTAGATTTACATCATCAGTTGTACCTATTATCCAACTGGCGTCCACTTCGTCTATTATACCATCTCCATTTTTATCCCAAAGCGTTAGCCACGATTGCTTTAATACTTTTGCCATTTTTGCCCTCCTTATTTTATCGGTAAATACGGTTTTATACCATTAAATATTTCTTGAAAAATTGCTACTCCAAACGGACTTAAGTTGGGCAAAATGTTTATAGATTCGGGCGGTGTTCCATCTAATTTTTCTAAGTCTATTATTACTGCGCTTAATGTTTCGTTATCTTCTGACTTAAATATAAATTCCTGCGAAATTCCTTCTTTCATCTTTTGTTTCCTCCTCTACTTGACTCCCAGAACTACAAACCAGTCCGCCGTCAAAGTCCCAGTTCCACTTACCTCCGTACCGTAGGCGTCTACGCTATTCGCACTCGTATCAGTAAAAATAGCGGCTGTTACACTACCGTTTGTCCAAGTATCACCCGTTCCTGTCGCCGATTGTTTCCACGGGACTGCGTTACCTTTTACGACAGTGTTATCTCTTACTTGCACATTCCATTCACAAGCCTCGTTCGTCCCGCCCGCTACGTGCCAACCACACATTACAATAATGTAAGCATAAGTGTTTGCGGGTAAGGTGAAAGCCCTCAATACGTTTGTTGAAGTTAAAGCCGTTGCGGTCATATCAAAAGTCAATAACGTGAACGACCCAGTCGGCAGATTAACCGCCGCTATCGCCGCCGCAATACTCGGCACACCAGTTGCCGATGTAACTAAAACGCCATCATTGGCAGTCGCTAACCCCTGAACAGTGTTAGCACCGTTGGAATATAAGAGGGTTGAAGCGGTATAGGTATCAGCGAAAGTTGAGGTTGAATATACTAAATCCGTCCCATCAGACCGTAATATTTTACCTGCACTACCTAACGCAAGTCTAATATTATTTGTTGCGTCCCTAACGATAATATCCCCTCTTGTAGTTACAGGAGATAAAGCATTAAATCCTAAAGTTGCAGTAGAAGCGCCAGTGCCGCCATCGGCAACTAATGTATCTCCTAACGCCAAAGTTCCAGAACCGTTTGAATATAAAACTCCTGCCGCATCCGCTACAGGGAAAGTCCATGTTCCGCCTGCTTTGAGTTTTCTATTTTCAAGCCAGATATCGGCAGTTGCGCCTTCAAAATATCCTCCATAATTATTTGTCCCTGCTTCTCCGATTCCATATACGCCAAAACTGTTCTGTGCTCCATGTGCATAAGCATAAAGTCCATAGGTTTTAGAAAGAATACCCGTAGATGTTGAATCGCAATCTAAATATATTCCATAGGAAACTAAATTTGCAGTAACTCCAGAATAATCAACATCTAAATTTAATCCTTTTGGTGCACCTGCTCCACTTAAATTTATTATCCCCATAATCGCATTAGATGTATCATCCGCCAGCGTCCCATCGTTTACGTTCAGGCGGTCAAAGTAGCCGACTCTAAATCTGTTCGGACCTGTAGAAGTTCCCAAATCAATAGAACTATCTCCAGAAGGCAATAAGTGTGTATTTATCGCTACCGAGGCGAGGTTGTCTAATGCGGTGGTTGCGCCTGAACTACCACCAGTTGTAAGGGTTGTCCCATCATCAAACGAAACTTTGCTACTGTTTACGTTGCTTACCCATAACTGGCTTACCCCTAATCCACTTTCTCCTATATTATATCCTAAAGCAGCTGGTAATAAATGGCCATTACTATTTACGATAAATCTATCTATTAAAGTACTTGAGTTATCCGGGGTAGTAGAAAATACTATACGACCCGGCATATCTGTCGCACCCGGAGTTCCGTCAACTTCAAACTCTATACTTGCACCAGTCTGATAATTAAAACCGTCATAACCCCTCGCATAAATACCACCCATTACATCATTATTTAAAAGTATGGTCTTATTTGCTTCTGTTGTTCCCCTCGCATGTTGAAGAAATATATCCCCGCCTGTTGTTGCTGCAATTATATCTTCTATCATAACAGGATTATACCCTGCGCCAGTAGAGACAAAATGTAATTTTGACTGTGCGCTTGTTGTCCCGATACCGATGTTTCCGCCACCTTCTATTCTTATACGTTCCGCTTGGTTTGTAACAAACTTTATAGGGGCGTTCCCGTTAGTTCCGATAACAAATCCATTTGTTACAAGAGATGTAGCGATAATATCTGCTTGATTTGGATTTACGTATCCAGATGGTGTATATCCGCTTCCAACGTATCCGATAGTAAAATATTTGCTATCTATTGTTGTAATATCTTCGCCGATTCTCCATTCCGTTATTGCTGCAGTGCCCGCATTTGGGTTTTCCATTCCAGAAGAAAATCTATCATTTACATTTTGGGATACTTGCAAAAAATTTGTTCTTAAATTTTGTTTTACTATTAAATCACCAAATACATTTATACCTGATTGGTTTGATTGTCCTTCTACATTTAGTGTTCTATCAATTCTTAAATTTTCTTGTACTTCTACCCCACTTCTAAAGAAAATGTTTCCGTATGCATCTATACCACTATGTAATAGCAATCTATCTTGTATTCTTACTTGTTCATCTTCTAGGATTATTTCGTCTTTTCCAAATGCGTAAAGCCGTAATGATTTATCCGAATCATTAGCATATACAAATGGAACATCATTCAGCATAGTTATATTTGGGGTTTTAAAAGCTATTCCTGCATAACCTAAACTATTTAAAGTTTCAACCATTATGTAGGTATCCGGCTCATCTATAACGTGAACTTGTGAACCAAACCAAGGTTCATTATAATCATTTCCTACTGCTAATGTGCCTTGAACTTTTGTGTTACCTCTAAAAGTTGAAGTACCAGTTACATCTATTCCGCTATTGATTGTTACTAAATGAGTACTATTATTGTATCGCAAGCCTGCAGCGCCTCCAAAGGCGGCTGCATCATTATACTGGACTTCAGTATTGTTTCCTCCCGGACTCCCACTTCCACCAGTTGACGCTATCCGTAACGTTTCATCTCCACCAGGATTCAATGTTGTTACAGTAACGTTAGCCCCTGCTACTATTTTGCTGGCTAAAAAGTTTGGTGTTGTATCGGTTATTGTTACCCTTGCTTTTTCATCCGCCCCTTGCGGAAATCCACCAGTTACATACAAATCTCCGAATATGCTTAACCCTGAAGTAGAGATAGGACTATTGCTGTCTATACCGTCTTGAACGGTTACCTTGTCTCTAAAAACTGAATCTCCGAATATCTCCTCTCCGCTTCTTACTATAAGATTTTTTGTTATATCTACCTTTCCTAAAACTGTTAGGTTATCTTGAATAGTTACATTGTCATGGAATATACCGTTCCCATAAACGTCTTCTCCACTTCGTACAATTAAACTATCTAAGGTTGTTCCATGGATTACCTCTAAAGTCCTCTGTAAGACTACGTCATCTCTGAAAATCGAATCTCCGCCAAATACGTCTATTCCACTTGCTATTTTTCCTTGGAGTATTAAGTTTCCTCGTACCGTTTCGTTTCCATATACATCCTCTCCACTTCGTACTGTTAAAGGATTACCAATAATGTAATCGTTAAATGTTACTGGTCTGTTAAAGGTTGTTGGATTCCATACTGCAAATGTATTACCAGTCCCTGTTATTGTTACGTTCCCGTAAATATTTATTCCACTTGTTATTCCGCCATCTATTTCTACCGCTTTTTTGAACTCAGCATTTCCAAATACTGTTATTCCGCTTACAAAATCCGTTGTGTCTTCTATTGATTTTATGTACCGTTTTCCACTTGGGTTGATATTAATAGAAATTGCTGAAGCTGTAGTTGTAGCGGTAGCTATTAGAATTGCGTCTGTAGGGGTTATTCCAGTAATATTAAAACTTGTTCCTATACTTTTGTATTCTCTGGTTGATGCCCCAGAAGGGTTTGTATCTGTCGCTTGTTCTACTATGTTAGCATAAAGATAATAAATAGTGTTGTTTGCCAATCCAGTCCAAGTTAATGCCCCTGTTGTATATCCGTATACTTGATTTATTAAGCATTCTAACGCTGGATTTGGTTTATTCTCGATTAATTGCACAGTAGAATTATTTGAAGAAAATGTTCCCAGATACATTCCTTCTTTGATTACTCCATTACCGGTTCCGTGCAACCAAAGCGAAATATAAAGTTGATTATCCAGTATCCGGGACTTTCGTTTCTCCTGCGTTCCCGACATGTTGTCCCCATGGACTTGTGTCGGTAACAAATATTTATCTGAAAAGTATCCGTAACTCATTTATGCTATGGGCCACAAACTGACCCATCTCCTAATTTTGAGCTTCCGCACATTATGTAACCCCTAAATAGGGAATCAAACAGCTCTTTCTTTTCTATACCTAAACTTTGCCCTTTTTCCATAGTAGCTTTTTGGGTCATGTTTAGACGACTTACTGTATCTGTTCCTTTTAAAACTTTGTAGACTATATTTCGGCTTAATTCTCTTCCTATATTCCTATAAGTTTTTAACATTTATTAACTCCAATATGGGTCGTAAGTATATTGTGGGTCTACCCATTCACCTTCTATATCGCATGTGTATGCCTCAGTGCTTTTGCTTAGGTTATGTGTTATTGATGTTATCCTAAACTTTTTGGCTTCTGTTAATTCCATTATACCAGTTTCTTTATCTATTTCTTCTATTTCTATTATGTTTAGTGGATACAGGTCTGGTTGACCCCAAGCACTAAACTGTATAAAAAATCTTGGGCGTGAGGCGCGTTTAAATACTTCAGCTGCCACACTTTGTACTACGCCCGGACTATTTAATGCGCTATCACTAATTATTTGGAACCGGTTCCAAGGTACCCAGCCCATTCTCGCTCTGTCTATAGTTCCGCCAAGTGGTGATTGCTCTAATGCAAACAAAGGTCGAGGCACTGGATAGTTGTAATCTAATCCTTGTACAAAAACAGTATTTATAATTTCGGCTAATCGTTTTACTATGTTCATTCGTTTTAGCTCGTCATAAGCATCAACTGTGCTTGGGACTTCTTTAAATTTTCGTCCGTTTGGTGAAGATGTCGGCGAAGATACTGTTGTAAGCACCGGATCCCTATAATTCAGTTTTCCATCTTCGTCAAAATACATCCACCATTGGCTCCATTGCCGAATCTTTTCCATACATTCCCACATAGATGTTCCGGCGCTAAACATATATAACGGTTCTTTCATCAATCCAGAATTAGGGAGGTTACCAGGGGATAATGTCCCAGAATTTATAACATCAATAACTCTATCACCTGTTTCTATTCCACTTCTATCAGCTAAATCGGCTATTGCCTCATAATGTACCCATCCGTCGTAGATTGGTAAATTTACCGCTATCGCTTCTGTTACCTGTATTCGTCTATCAGTTATGGTTAAATCTACTGTGCTCTGTGCAGCATCCGGTCTTGAATATTTTATGTCTGATACAAACCCAAATATATGTTGATACATAGTAGGTTCGCCAGTAGGAACGTTTTCAAAATCACCTATTCGTTCTGGCCCTGTTTTTTGTCCGATACTTACTTTTATGGGATACATCCCATACAAATTTTTGTATCGTCCGCCTCTATTCCAAACCGATAAAGTACAAGTTCTAGGTTGGTCTACATATTCTGATATTGAACAATTTAAAATATGTTCACTAAGTATATCTGGTATATCAGTAGAATCTAACGTAGCGATTTCATATTTTGGGCTGCCGTTGAATTCTACACCAAACAGTATAGGGGTATAGTTTGGAACGTCTGTTCCATCACCGTTCCATCGATTTAGTGTTACATTCCAGTCGTATTCGGTATCAGAAGTTGTAAAATTATTGACTACTTCTGTCTTTCCTTGCGTTACCGAGTTTGTAGTCATTTTAGTTGTAGTTGGCTTATACCCAATATTAGTTTTACCAGCTTGTAAAAGGCCACTTTCTGCATATTCTATTGGTATATATGCTAAGAACCCATTCCCGCCACTAACCGTTACTGAAATAGGACTTTCGGCTATTTCTATACCATCAGTAGCAGCGCTCATTGTAGGCACTTTATATAACCAGTTTCTTGCGTGTTTAGGCTCTTTTTCGGTTTGCGTATAGTCTATCTGGATTCCATTAGAAATAAGTATACTATGAAATGCCCATTGGACCATAAACGCGTAAGTTTTAATATTGTTACTTGCCCATTGTTTATGGAATATTGTTGTGTCTTCTTCTGGTATTCTTATAGTATCAAGCACATTATCTTTTTGGTCTAGCAATACCGGTCTTTCGTTTGCAGCCCATTTTATTTTCCATGCATCTGCTCCAAATCCTATAACTACTGAAGACGCTGGTGTCTGATTGTTTGCTTGTACCGGTAATCCCACTACTACACAAAAGGAGCCATTTTCGACCACTGGAAATGTTGATTTAATAGTTCTAGGAGTATTTGTATTACTGTTTTTTAAATGAAGAAATTTAATAGCAGAAAGCGTTGGTGTAACAGTACCATAAGGCGGAATTTTAGGATCATCTTCTACTACCCATTTTGTAAGCGGAGAAGTTGTTTCTTCTACCCAAACGTTATTTTTGTCATCTCCAGCTGTACCTACTACCGCCTCCCAAGCAGTAGTAGTTCCTCCAGAAGGAGTACCACCAGACCAAGAATGGTTTGCTGAAAGTGTTGTATCAGCATAAGTATAATTAAAGTTTTTTGGCCGCAACATTAGCGCTCCTAAATTTCGCTCTACCCATAACGTCGATTGCCTATCTAAAGTAGAATGAAAAATTGTTTGGTATTCGTATAGCGTTTGTGCTTTTTTATTGTCAGTAGTACTATTACTAATACTTTTATCACTGGTTATTAGTCCTACGTTATCTATTGCTTCGCTCATTGGCACATACATACAGAATCCCCAGCGTGTCATAACGTTAAAGGTTCGTGCCCATTCTGCTTTTACATGCGGATAATACCGAATTTTTCTTGTCATACTTTACTCCATGTTAATCCTGCATCTCGGCTTATACCAAAGTTTAAAGTTAAGCCAATTCCTGATTGATACGCTACATAATACTCGTCAGTTCTACTTCTTAATACTGCGGGTGTTTGAGTTGGAACTATACTAGTACCTCCTGTATTTTCTGTTAATGTTAGTTTTCCGTCTACTGTATGGGTTAAGAAATCTTGGTTCATAGTTTTCCCATCATGGCTTATCATACCTACTTTACTACATTCTGGCAAATTGAATAGTTTTATATTTTCTTTTTTTATTTCTACTACGGGATCGTAAGGTATATCTGTCCATGTTATTCCATAGTCTTTACTTCGTTTTATCTTTATTATTTCATCAAAGGCATCATTATAAACTTTGTAATAGACATCTATACTTCCATCAGTGTTATAGATTATTTGTGGTCTAGCCATAGTTATATTACTTACTACTATTGTAGGTTGTGCCCAAGTTATTACATCGCTTACATTTAACGTCCCTTTTGTAAATAATATTTTAAAGTTGTAATAATAGATTAAAAAATAAGTATTCAATGCCGCAGCAAATACTAATGAACATATTGGCATTGTTAAAAGTCCTGATACTACATTAACGTTATTTTCGTCTTTTAGAGTATAGTTTGTCTGAGTTTGCGTTACTCCTCTATCCCTTGTTCTATCCATAGTTAAAGTTTGGGTCGCACCTGTATGCTGATAAAAAAGTTCTATCTGTCCTGATGGCCTTTCTATATTAGCTACTGATATAACAGAATATCCGCAAACACTTTTCTTTAACATAAATTCGTAATCACCTATTCTACAATATCCTGTTCCCATTATGAAAATAACCTCAACTCGTAAGCGCTAATTGTTATTAAGTCGTTTTGTATATAACTATTTGTTTCTTCTTGACTTCCCCTTATTTCTACATATAATCCATTACTTAAATCTGTATCTACAGGAAGATAAATTGAATGGTAAGCGCAAACATGTTTTCTTGCTAACAATCTTCCTACCGAACCCCAGTGGTCTGAAGTCAGAACATCATGTGCTGGCATTTCATAAACCAGTATTTCCATATCCCTTACTGTTAAAGAAACAGTTTTAAGATAAAGATGTATTACTGTAGGAGTAAAATCTATAAACTCTGTATCAAAAGAAAGGTAAGACCTATAAATTTCGTAGTTTCCTCCAGTTAGTCTTGTTCCTACATACTTTATTGAACTTCCTCCATTTATTGTTACTACTGGAGTAGATGCTACTGCTTCTGTATAGGTTGCCCCACTTTTTTTCATGTATCCATCTTTACTTTGACCCGTTACTTTTATGTATGGAATTTTGTAGCCTATATGAATTCCTCCTTGATTAATCTTTCCGATAAATTGGTCTACTATGGTAAAGGTACCTGCGCGTATGGGTGGAGGATACAACCAAGGCGCCTCAAATTGCGCTTTATAAATATTTCCATCAGTACTTGATAAATAATAACCAATATTAGCCCCACCTGTTCCACCAAAATACCAATTAACAGTCGCCATTCCTACAATAAATCCCGGAGTCTCGTAGGATTCAGTATAATTAGACCCTCCCGATATACTATATTCACCAAGTGACATCCAGTTCTCCCCAAAAGGAGCTAATATTGGTATCCAATAACTGGCAATATTTAAATTCCCAGAACATGCTAAATAATAGCTTATTGCTGTAGGATTATAAGTATAATCTACCCAGGAATCTCCGGATTTTCTTTTAAGAGTATACACAACAGTATTATTAGTTCCTTGGGTAATCCTACCTATTGTATTTTCACTAGAAGAACAATACCATAAGTGACCAGTAGAAGAATCCCATAAACTATCCGGAGCAGAAGAAACAGTGTAATAATATTTTGTTCCATAAGCAATTGTAGGAGTCATATTCATACTGTATGTTCTTATTTTGTTATCACTAAACCCTACAAAAATTGTAGCAAGTTCGCTATAAGACCACCACTCAACTCCGTTGCCTGTTCCGTAGCTTGCTACACTTATAGGTTCAGCATTTGTTATTTCTTTTCCAGTTTCATCTCTTAGTTTTACTGCAATAAAAGATTTAGCAGACCCTGTTTCTAAAGCATCTAAAACTGGTATTCCATACAATCGTTTTTCGCCTTTTTCAACTAAAATCATCCATAAAGCCATTTCTACTCCACTTAGTCCTTGTGGTAGATTTCCGGGTGCTTTTATCTTGTTTAATACTTGTACTTCGTTCATAAGTCCTCTTTAGAATAGCAAGTTATAAAATGATTAGTTCCTACTCCGGTTTGAGATTCTAGTATTTCGATTCCACCCAACCCGTTTATTTTTATTTCATAGATGTATCCGTTATCGCAACAAATCCAAAATCTACCGCTTTCATCTAAATCTGTATCAAACATAGAACTTTTCTCTGGTAAAACTGCTAACCCTGTTGGATGAAGTAAAGTTCCGGTTTCTTTTATTTCTTCCTCGTAGTCTATTCTACCAGCTTGCCCAGTAAAGTTGGTTCCTGTTAAACTGTCTATGTTGTTTGCTAATCGACTTATTCTGCCTAAGTCTTTACTACATATCCACCAAATATTCCTTTTATCTCTTACTATTCCTGTAGGATTATAAGTGTATGTCTGCCAGTTCCCGTCTTTGTCTTTTCTTTGTATTGTTGAAGACAAAGTATACGTGTGATTGTAAATTGTGTTCCCGGTTGTGTAGTATTGGCTGCCTCCGGTATTATTGTAGTAACTTGTTGGCGTATTTGCTACTGTAGTTAAAGAAGACAATAACGGCGTAATTGCTCTTGAATATCCTTTTAAATTTTTGTCAGTAAAAATAACGCTAAGAGTAGAAGGATTTCCGTTTTCGTCTCTGCCAAACCCTATTGCCTTCGAAGAAGCTTTCAAACCGCTGCTGCTGTAGTCTAAAGTTGTGTCCCATTGCCCTAAAACATAGGCGTTGCCTACACCTTCAGTTTCACCATTTTGACCTAACAGTGATTTTCTTACATCAATGCTCCATATCGAATTGAGCTCGTTGTCTCCCAAAGTTAGGCAACGGTCCAAATAGTGTTCAAACATTTCTTTCTCCTATAAAATAGAAAAGGAGTAAGCTTTTACCTTTTACAGTAAAACTACTTACTCCTTTTATGATAGTCCTTATCTATTTAGAGTTTTTTACTTTTTAAACTTTTCTTTCAAAACGAATATACATTCTTCTTCCATAAGAATCAGTTCTGTCTAGCAATATTCTTATTTCTACATTTTGCCAACCACCCAAGCTTTCTGCTTCTCTGGTTATGTCTTCAGCAGTAGCCTCTAAAAGCATTTTATCTTCTTTTGGAGATTTTTTAGTAATAAACGAATACTTGTTTGACAATTCAATTCTGTCTTGTATAGCCATTTCTCTATAAGGAGATGGCAGATTATCCACGGCAGTTCCTCCATTAAACTGGGCATTAGCAAATAATGCTAACTTAACAGATTTATTAAATTTCTTTAATAGAGAATAAAATGCTTCAATATCTAAAACCGCTCCTTCATATTTTCCTACTGCCTCTTTTACAGGTTCTTCTAAAGACTTTTCTAAAGGTGTTTCTGCAACAACAGGTCCTGCTCTATGCGGCAATTCATTTATAGATTGCTGTATGACTTCGCTTGAGTCCTCCAAAGAGAACGATTGTGACCCCCTTATATTATTTTTAGCAAATACTAAATTACCTTTCGCTTGAACTTGTCTAATAGAAGTATCTTTAACTTCTTCTTTAACAATCTTTATATCTAAATTCTTTTTTGTTTCTTCAATTGCCGGTAAAAGTGTAACTTCTAAAGGGACTTGAGTAATTTCTCGCTTTTGTAGATTTTTACTTATTGGCGTAAAAGAAAATTGAAACCATAAAATTATTAAAATGCTAATACACATATAAAATAAAATTTTAGAGAGGCCTTTAGTCCACTCGGATACATAGGGGTATCTTTTGAATAAGCCTTCTTTTTCTTTATCCAATAAATTAAATTCCATTTTTCCTTTTATGGGTGCGTTACTATGCTTATACCAATATCTTTTAGTCCATTAATAAAACCATCTATAAGTTCTTTAATTGATTCTTTAGCTATAGGAATAGGTTTTTCCTCTTCGGCTCTTACCCTTCCCCAAGAAGGAGATTCATTCCACCTTGGTGTAGTTGAAGCTACAGGAGTAACTGTACTCCCAACTGTTCCGGTAATTGCGGGGGACCCCCCTGCAACTGGAGTAGTTCCAGCAGTAGTTGGTACATTCAAGGTATTTACCATTTTTTGGGTGTTGTCTTCTATTCCACTTAACCTGTTTTCTACTACTTTTTCATGCGGACTCCTAAATCCAGCAGCTCCACCAAATAACCGTTGATAAAACTTTTCGTAAGGTCCCGTCTGCGGTCTTTTTTCAAATTCTCCTTTTGCATTATAACTTCCCCATGCCTTACCGCCTGTTCCACCTCGTTCTAACGGTGCAAATGGACTGTATCCTGGCCCTTTGGTTAAACCTTCTCCCATAGTTGTTGGCATTGTGTATGTTCCTTTTGATAGTCCTAGCTGTAACTGTAACATCTTTTCCATAAAGGAACGTTGAATATATTGACGTTTTTGAGCTACTGCTAATTCGGCTTGTGCTAAATTAGTCTGAGCTTCCTGATATTCCTTATTATCCTCAAGGGCTTTTCCTTCCTCTCGTAATGTATCAACAATTTTTTGGCGTTCTGATACTATATTTTCTAACATATTTACTTGTAATAAAAGAAAGGAACCTTGTTCCATTATCGGCCTATATGTAGCTTCTAAAATTCCAAGTTGTGCATCATATCGTTGGTTTATTATATTAATTATATCTATGTGTTTATTAGCAGCATCTTTTTGTCTTTCATATTCATCTGATTCAGCTTTTAATTTATTTAATCTATCAGTTTCTGCCATGGTTGCATTACGCGTGCTTTGAATAACGATATCAATCGCTTTAATTTGGTAATCTAGCTCTTTTATTTCTTTTTCCAGCCCCCCTCTAAAAATACCGCCTAAAGGGCCTGGCATAAGTCGTGATAACGCTTCTTGTTTTGCCGCTTTTCTTTTTATTAATCCCCCGCGTTCTTCTCCTAAGGCAGATGTTCCCTCTAAAGTTTCTTCTCTTGTCTTAAGGGGATGTGAAGCTAGTTCCATTGCAGACATACCAAAATCAAATAATGCTCCGCCTAAACCCAATTGCCAGTCTTCTTTTACTTTATTAAATCGCAGCATTCGTTCTGTTAATTCAGTTATATCTTCTGAAGCTTGCGTCAATACCCCGTGCTGTCTTGCATATAGTCTTAAAAAGAAGTCTTTATCGCCCCCGGTAGCTCTGGAAACATCAGCTAAATCAGCTAGAGTTAACGCCTCTTTTTCTAATAAATTATTTACTGTAGGAAGAGCTTTCTGAAGTTCTATATATTTTTTAGTAACTTCTTCTAAGTTAAATGGAAATTCTTTTGATAAGGTTTCTACTATTTTTTTCATAGATGCATTAGATAAATTAGCTGTTACATAACTGGATTTTAATGTTGAAACTAATTTAGTTGTTTCTATTATTCCTCTTCCAGTACTACTAGACATTTCTTTAAGAAATTTACTATAACTTGCCATATTAGAAGTACCAACACTAAAGCTTCTTGATACTTCGTAAAGTTCTTTTTTATACGATACCGTAATACTAGTTACATCTCGTATAACTTTACCTAAACCAACAAGAGAACCTATACCAAGAACGCTAACTCCAGTTAAACCGCGTAAACCGCTATCTAAAGCACCAACAGCCTCTTTAAGATTTTTAGCTCCGCCTTTTGCAAGATTAAAAGCGTTACCAAGTCTCGATACTGATTGTTCAGCAGCTTTAATTTTGGAAGTATCCAAATCTATCATTTGGCCAGTTCTGGGATCCATTACCCTAGGTTTACCACCACTTAATCCTGAACTACTGGGCGAACCACTACTACCTTTTGTACCGGCAAGTACTTTATTAATAGAAACTAATGTAAATAATACATCTTTTTGCCAGTCAGAATATTTCTCAGCCATGCTTACTCCTTAAAATTATTCCTCTTTTATGTTATTTAATAATTCATTTAAAATTATAGGATGTACGCCAGTTTCACTTGTAATTTTATCTATATTTTTTAATTCGGCATTATTATCTAAATCAAAACCAAAAATTAACTGAAGTGGGAGATTCCATTCTTTTAGACAGTACCGTAAGAGATTTTCATTATACTTTGTGTTATCTAATACTACTGTTCCTTCTTGTGTCATTCCTAACCTTTTATTCTTTAAAATATTATCCAACTTCCACGTTGGCCTTAAAAACTTCGCCCAAATCAGGTATTTGCCATCTTCTTTTATTACTGGTTTTCCATCAACGATATCTGCCCTTATTTCTACTTTTATGTATTTGTCCTTTTCGTCCATTAAAAAATTTACTAGTTCTGGGTCGCCATCTCTACCGTCATGGTCACCTTCTGCTGCGGTTCCGGGGGGTATTGAACTCGAAAGCTCTTTTATTTTTGGTATAGGAATTTCTTTCCCTTGTACAGTTACTATTGTCATACCTGGTTCTTGACTATCCTTTTTGTCTAACTCCAAATTTGTTACTGTTGTTTCTGTTGGTACATTTTCTAAATTTAATGGTTCTACGCTCATCTTAGGTTCCTCCTTTTATCTTCTTACTACTTTTTGTGCTAACCTTAGAATTCCATCCAAGTCATTTTGTTCTACTTTGCCTTTAAAATCTTTCCACAATATTCCTACTGATTCATTGTTACTGAGATTGGTTATTGTTAGCTGTGTATAATCTCCTGCTATTCCAACAACAATTAAAAACTGGTATATTGCTAATAACACTTTTTCCTTGTTTACCCCTTTTGATTGAAACTCAAATGATATTGCCCCTTCATATCTGCGTATCCGTATTAAATCTCCCTGCGTAGCAAGCATAACAATATTTTCCCGGTTCTTTCCTTTAAAATCAGAATCCGGTAATGCTGAAATCTGTTGACCAATACCCTCATCTAGTCCAATTAACTGCTGGTTATCGGGATTATGTATCCAGTTAGCGTGGTCAAATACTTCTTCATATTTTCCGTTGTCTAGGTTTAACCAGTAGCCTTCCATTACAGCATGTCCTTCCTTTTTACTTTTAGGGGCATTATGTCTAACTTATTTTCTAACATTGGATCTAGGTAATCGTCTAAATCGTCTAGAAAGATGTCTATTTCTTTTTCTTTGCATACTACCCATTTATCTCTACTAACTATTATTTCTACTTTTTCTTTGTCTATTTTTGTTAGGAACAAGTCATTCTCTATTGTATCTATAGCATTAGGACTTACCACAAATATTTTCCAACCATCTTTATGTAGAGAATCTATTAAAGCTTTACATTGTTTAGGATATCTTGTTATTGTATCCGTTACATCAAATCCTATGTTCATTTTTTATCCTTTCTCCAACTTTCATATTCTCCTAAATACTGTATCCCATATTCAAGTATTGGACAAAAGTCATCATTCCTTATTTCTTCTGCTAAATTACGAGCATTTGAAATAGCATCATGCCATGTTTGAAATACCTTACTTTTACTAAACCTCCATTTTAATTCTTGCTTTCTTTCTTTTGACCCAGGAGAATAATAGTCAATGCTTTCTATTGCTTGGCAATGTGCTACTCTAAAGCCTTCTGGAAATTTGATTATGTATATACCATTGTCAGTAGACATTTATCTCTTCTCCTTCCTATCTTAACCTATACAAATATAATACTGCCGCCCAACCGTAATCCATTACGTGCGGTGCTATATCATATTTCTCGCCATATTTTATTGCCATTTCAAGAAAATATCGTGCATGAAAGTATGCTTCTAAAATAGGTCTTACCTCTTTGTGCCATCCACTGTTATGTTCATGCTTCCAGTCTTTTGTGCCTTCTTTTAATATTTGTTTAAAATCCTCGTTTTCTATTTCGCTAGACGGTGAAACGCTTGTTAATACTTTAACTATTTCAGTTGTATAGCCTTGAATATAGTATGCCTTAAATGAATGATGATAAAACCTATAGAAGGCATCTTCATAATCTATCCCTTTTACTTCTTCTAATACTTTCTTTAATTCAGGTAAGTTCTTCTTAATATTTTGTAAGAGGCCATTTATTTGTTTGTCTTTAGTCAATTCTCTTTCTTCGAAAGTATCCATTTTATTCCCACTTTTCTACTTCTATCGAGCCAGTTCCATCACAGGGCATACAGTCTTCTCCAGTTATTTCATTAAACCCGTTGCCATTGCAGTCTTCGCATTTCACTTCTACATATTTTACTTTGTAATCAGTTAAGTGATTTCCAGTTCCTAGTAATTTTTCTCCGTATAGGTTACTCATCTTGTCTCCCCACTTATATTATACTACAATTTAGGTATTTCTACCAATAAATCTTGTTTTTGCCTATACCGATGTTGTAAAGTAATATTGCAAGTTGCGCAACTGTATTCTACGGTCTCCAATTTTGGGTCTATATTATCTTGTATTGTTTGGTTTGTTATTGCATGTTTTTGACAATTATAACACCATACAGTCATTTCTTTTTCCTTTTTCTTCTAACCTCTTTTATTACTGCATTATAATCATGTATAATTCTACATATACCTTTAAAAAATTTTATGTAGTCTTCCCTTGCTATTTTTAATGTATCTACTTTTAGTGACTTGTTATTTGGCTTTTGATATTTCCCAACACAATCATTTTTTTGACCCACCGACTGTCCATAGCCTCCAATTCTTTTTTGTTTAGCCCAAACTCCTCGTGGAAATATTTTAGTATTCCGTACTCGTATAAAATTGGTTCCCCACTTACGTCAATATCGCGCCTGCCTGGAGAAAAATATGCACTCGCTAACTTGGAAAATCCGAGTCTTCTTCTGCTCCCATATCAAGTATCATTGACGTTTTATTCAAAATTGCTCTTAGAATTACTGGTTGGACACTTAACACTTTTTTTAGACTTTCTCCTGTCAACTGACCGTTCTCACGTTTTAACTCTATTTTGCCAAACCTGTCGGTTAAGTTCCAGTCCTTTAACAAATACTTTAACCTGTTTTCTTCCAACCTTACTACGTCTAAAAATCGTTGGTTTACTACCTGCTTACTTTGTGGGTCAAAGACTGTTGTTATTGCTATCGATTCCCCGTGTATCCGTTGCTCTACTCCAAACTGCTGATAATAAAATTCAGCCCAGATCTCTTTTACTTTGCCTTGCAAAGCATCAGATACTGGGCCTATGATTGGTACCGGTTTCTTTTTGCTACAATCCACACTGATTTTGACCTTAAATGTTTCCCCCTCCCCAACTGTAAAGTCTATTGGTTGTTCTTTTACTGCTTCCTTTTCTTCCATTTTGGGTTCCTCCCTTTAAATTATACTTTTTATTCGTATATTGGAGCTACTAATGTACTCCCTATTGATCTAAAATCGCATGACCTCGTTGCTTTTACGTTCGGGCCAGACATCTCCATAGCGTATTTGGTGTATACCAAATAGTTAAGTGTTAAACTATCATTATCTATAGTTACTGTTGAGCTACCGCCATCACTTGGTATAGGAGTGCTGCTTGCATTATACAATACTACATTTCCTGTTACATCCATTAAACCCGGTTGTATATCATGCGGGTCATTTGATAAATCAAAAGTATATAATACAAACTGGTTATTGTTTATTGATACATTCCAAGATACTACCTGTGTTGCATCGCTTGCGCCGCCATATGCCGTAGGAGTAGTTGATATAAAACTTGTTTTCCAATATGGTATTGGCGTATAATTTAAATTAGTAGTACTTGTTGCTGTATATGTAGGCACACTTCCAGCAGCGCTACGTCCAGTTGCTACTAAATCAAGTGAACATTTTATATACTCATTTTGTGCCCCAGTAATAGTAAGTGTTTTAACTAAACACTTACCGCTTGCTTCGGGGTATGTATATGCAGTTGTTCCATCAGGGGACAAAATAACTGTTTTGCTTGTATCTCTAGATGTAATTGCCCATGCCCATAACGTAGCCATAAAATCTCTATTTAACGGAAATTCTATACTTCCTTGATAGGCATTTTGTACCTGGGCATAGTTTATTACATGCCCCTTTGAGGTTATTGCATCATCACTAAATTTAAACCCTGGTTCTATTTCTAATCCCGTACTGTTACATGGGACAGCCACGCCGCCCAAAGATAAATATCCGCGCCATACCATCGGCATAGTTCATTCCTCCTTATTCTTCTCTAACAACAAATTCTTTGTCATTGTTAAACCGTTCAAGTTCTTCTACTTTTAATTCTTTTTCTACATCCTTATAAAAACTCCCAAACCCTCTAACAGGCCGCTCTAATTGATGACCCACATATTTTACAAAGTATTTTTTCTTTACTTCTTTTATTACCACATCTTTTCCTAAATCTTCTTTTTTGTCTTCTTTATCAGCAACACTCACCTTTTTTACCGATAAACTGCTTATTTTCTTTAACTGCTCAAATGTTGCTATATCATTTTTTATTGGCAAGTATTTTGTTTCTCCTCCTTTTAACTCTAAAGGGCCTAAATGGAGGATTTGAGCGCCTGTTCCATTAAATTTTATTTCTAATTCTTGATGCACGGTTCCTCCTATAACGCTATAATCCGTTCTAATTTACTCCGAAATTTCACTAAATCATCAGCCATGCCAGACTGATGTGTCACATCCGAAATATCCAAATACATATTTGTGTCTGGTATCCCTATTGCAAAAGTATTCAATCCTGATACCCCTGTTGGTACCTTTACTGTTTTTACTTCCGTTGCTAAATTTTCTTTTTTACAGGTTATAGCTATATTTACATCTTTGGCGCCTATTGTGGTTCCAGTATCTACATAAATTTCACAGTTCGCTGCAGCATAGTTTCCAGAACCGGCTTTTCCACTACCTGTTCCTACAGCATCTAAATCTGTGAATACCCCACTTAACCCACTTGTTACTTGATATGTCCCCATTTGCATAACTGGCCCGAAGACATTGATTGAGTTTAGGTGACTATTTTTGATAGCAAAATGCAAATCATCATACTCAGACGATACATTTGTACCACTTAAAGTAAGATATTGATCTAGTGTTTGTAACCCTCTATTTGTTATGTGTGTTACATGAGAATTTATAATATTTGTAAATTCTGGTATACTAGGGAATATTTCTATTCCTGATAAACCATGATCTAATTCATAACCACGTTGATTCAAATCAAGTTCTACATTGTAATCGTTTGAAGTTGTAATAGTAGTAAAATGTTCGGTTCCTCCTCCAGCATCTTTGAGAGCGGTGTTGATTAAACTGTGTTGTTTTGACAATCTATCACTTATTGTCTTAAAAATTGTAGTTGAGACTACTGGCATTTTATCCTCCTAAAGGGCTATTGCCCTTAATATTTTAGATTTTACAATTACTTTGTCATTAGCGTTACTTCCAGTAGCAATAGCCATATTTGTAATATCAATATATTTATTTACACTTGTTCCTATATCTTTACTTGTCCACACGGGATCATTAGCTGCAAAAGTTACTGTTTTTACCTCAGTAGTATTGTCATCTTTTTTACAAGTTATGTTTACACCTAAACCATTTGCGCCGATACCTACTCCAGAAGCGTAACATTCAAGATTTACTGCGGCTGTGTTTAATGCTGTTAAGTCGTCTCGTCCCGTATAATTTCCCGTTCCGTTTGTTGATAAAGAATAACCGTCTGTAAAAGTTCCTATTCCCGAAGAAATTACATCTAAAGTACCCATAGGATCTAAAGAGGTAGTATAAAATACGTTGTATGCAGAAAGTCTATTTCCTCTAATCCAATAATAAACATCAGCAAAATAGTCGGCTACATCTATACCAGATGTCTGAAGGAACCTGTTTAAGTCGGGTGCTCCCTGATTTGTAGCATGGGTGTTGAACACATTCACATAATCAGCTAATTCAGTTATATCAGGAAATATGTACTGACCACTAACATATTTGTCCCAGGAATGCGTATCATCTATAAAATCGTTTTCCACATCGTAATCGTCGGCTGTTGTTACTCGGTCAAAGTGTTCCCCGCCACCAATTACTCTAGCATCCCTAATCCCGGCAAGTATAAGTTGCACCTGTTTTGCAAGTCGGTCACTTAGATTTTCCATTAAAGTATTGGACAAAATCGGCATACTATTTCTCCTTTATTTTATTTATGATAAATTGTAAATCGTGCATTCCTACTTCATATTTTTCCATAAATTTCAGCATATCCTCTTTAGTTAGTTCTCTTACTTCTATTATTTTGTTTATTTCTTCTTTTAGTCTATTTAGTTTATATTTGTCAGTAGTTGCTTTCTTTTTCATTTGTTCCTTGTAAAATATGTTAATGATACTTTTATCCATTTCATATTTCTCTATCTAACGTCATTCCTTTGAACCAGCCTATATCTCCAATATACGAATTAGGTATCCCTTTTTGGTATTCTTCTACTTCCTTTCTTGCTACTTCTCTATCATTTTCTATATTGTCTGTTTCAATTACCCATACGTCTACGTAAATTGAAGCTCGAAACCTTCGTTCTCGTTTTGGGCCTTCTATTTCTTCAAAGTCTTCTTGCGCCTTCTTTTTCCAAAATAAATCTACTATGTTAGACATCACTTTTCTCCTTTAAGCAACCGCTATTGGACTTTGCCACGTTTTGTACCATACATCAATATTCGCTTGATAAATTCCTTCTCCGGTTCGTTCTGGCGCTGTTCCGCTTGTGGCATAACCATCATAAGTTTTTAATCCACTTCCTATATCTAAGGTTAGGTTTACAGGTTCCAATAATAAGTTCATTACTACTGCTTCAAATGCGCCTATCCATTCCTGTGCTATTTCCGGTTGTGCGGTAGTACGTATGAAACATTCTACGGAAAAACGGTACGTGTCATCCTGGCTTCTTGTTGCGCCCCATTCGCTATCTCGTCCTTGAGGGACTATCCTTATTGCTGGGTATTTGTCTATTACCGCTGCTGCACCTTTCCATACCCTTGTTATCGGCTGTGAACTTGTAAATTCGGTTAACTTGTTTGTCAAATATTGTAAGTTGTTATCTAATAATTTCCATAAACTATTCAGAATTTCGTTTTGTAATGATACCATTTATACTCCTAATACCGTTGCGGGTTTAGCTGGCAACTCATTTGGATAAACTCCGGGTGGTAAAAATCGATTCCGGCTTTTTAAACGTTGCCCTGCTAATCTTGCGGTTCCACCTACTAACCCACTTATAAAATCACTAAGCATATCCATTGCTTGCGCTCTTTCTTCTTCTCCTCTTGCACTAGCGTTTGGTTCTATTTCTGTATACACATTTTTTATCATCAACCCTGCTGATAAACGTTTGGCTATTAATGGTATTGGGTCAGGATAAATATCGGGTCTACTCGCCCTTGTAATTGTGTTTAACGGTACTGCATATATTGGACTTAACATTGAATTTATTATTTCGTCTGCATCGGACATGTACAAAAGAGCATCTGGATTTTGCATAGTGTCTGCTTTTCCTGTTCCGACAACGAGCTGTCTTGCCCACCTTAATACTTCTGAAACACTATTTGCGTAACTCATTTAATGTCTTCCATTAGTATAAATTTTTCTTATTCTACTTGGACTAATGTGCCAAAAAGGACTTCCGCTCTTACTTTTCCAGCTATCAAATTTTACTTTAATCAACACATCCATAGGATCTATCTCTACCACATTTCCAGTATCTCCAGAACTAGGAGAATTTGGATCAAATTCGTTATCTTCTATTACTACTATTTTGCTCCCTACTTTAAATTCTTCTAATTGACCTTCTTTCTTCCAAAATAAATTTATTAAAGACATTGCTACTCCTTATCTATGCCGTTAGACACTAAACTAAGATCTCCTGTAAAACTTTGTCTGGTTCTTCGTGAGGTTTATTATGAAATTCTAAAATTTTGATTTTCAGTGTTTCTGTATCTTTTAATTCATTTTCCCAAACAACTAAAGTATCAAAACTAAACTTCTTAAATAAGGCTATCCTGTCTTGTGGATCTTGGCCTTTGTGCCAATATGTTCCATATAACTCTATTAGTTTCTTTTGTCCATTCATATTTAGAAAATCGGGACATTTGCCATCTATGATTATTTTTCCGTCTCCTGTATAATGATATTCTCCTGGTAAAAGGTTGTTTAGTAGGTTCTGTAATGCTAGTTCAGGTTTATTTGGTTTTCTATGTTGCCCCTTTATTATCCTTAATACTACTTCTGGATACTGTCTAACCCGTAGTTGAGATTCTGACATTTTCTTTCGGATCTCTAAAGAGTGTTTTCTTCCTTTCATTCCTAAAGTTCTTTTCCCAGAAGTATACGCTTTCTTTAATGATTCAGATACTTTTCTACGTGATTCTGTACTTAAATGAACATTACCTTTCTTCCTTTCCGAAATTTGCCTTTTCGTTTCTTCAGAATGTCTTTTACCAGTCATGCCTGTTCCGCGATATCGTAACTTCATTTTTTCAATATATTCCGGATCTTGCCATAATTGTTTAGTAATTCTGCTTAACTTTTGGATTCTTTCCATTTTCTCTTTTTCTGGTTTATTTATCCAAGAAAGTTTATTAGCCAATGATATTTTATCTCTGTGCTCTTTTGTCATTTCTACTCCTTAACTGCCATTAGCATCAAACGTACCAAGTATGCTGTAGGACCGCCAGTTAACACCATTAACACTCCGAGGAACACTTTGTTTAAAACTGGTTACCACTTTTGGACTTGTATCCCCACGTCTCTTTGTTTGCTTTTTTATTTCTATCATCTCCGCTCTTGCAGCAGCCAATAAACTTGTTAACGTATTGTACATGGCTGTTGGGTCTGGAAATATCAACCGTGTCCGCCACAAGTTTAAATCAAGTAATAATTTCTCTAAAGATTTTATGTATGAATACATTACGAGTAAATCATCCCACTCTGCGGGCGCATCATTGATACTGTAACTTGTGTGGGGTTTTAACGCATTACCCATCGTTATTGCAAGGTCTAAAATATCGCCCCAGTACCCATCAGTAAAATATTTAAATCTATACTGAGAGCTTATTTCATCTCCTTGTGCGGTAGTTCCAGGGTAAGCTATTCCAGTTTCATGATCTATGTCTATGTCTGTCCATAAAGTTAAAAATGTAGTATCATTTTTAAAGAACTGAGGAACGTATTTTCGTTGCCAGTTATCATAAGTAAACCTTGCTTGACTTCTATCACTGTTTAATACGCCTACCTCATCCCTTACCTCTAAATTCTGGAATAAATCAAATAAAGTATTTAGTCCGTGGTTTATAAGTACTTCCTTATATGAATATGTAGCATTATCAGAATATTCAGTCGCCCCTATAGTTACTTTTCCGGTATAGGTCCCTATTGCTGTTCCCCAAGTTGATGCACCTACTGACCGTTCAGTGGTTGCTATTCCATTGTTATCCGTAGTCATAGTAAATGTATCTACAGTTGTTCCAGACGGGTTTGTTACTGTTATTGTATGTCCGGTACTTGCGGTTCCATACAAGTCAAAGTTTGCTTTTGATCCATTGTATATGTAATCTTCTCGTATTCGTAAATAGTTACTTAATGGCATTTAGTATTCCTCTTCTCTTACCTAAAAAATAGTATTGTAGCCCCGCCCTCTCGAAATTCAGGTGCTGGTAACATAACGCCGTCTAATCTAGAATACTCGTCTGGAGAGATATTTCTCCATTTAGCAATATAATCAACGTCTTTGGCAATACCCCTAGGGGCATCCCTCTGCATAGGTCCAAGGCCATAACCATTCTCCACTAACCAGTTTTCTGCTTGTTCTACAGCTTTAAATGTTCCGCTAGCAGGGAAACCCTTAACGCTTACAACATCGTAGTCTAACAGAATTTTAGGTACATCTTGTGCCGGGCCAACAAAATCTATAACCTTCCCTAATTGTGCTTCTTTCTTCCAAAATAAGTTTATTAATTCACCCATAAAAGGATATCTCCAATACTCTACTTACCTTAAGTGTATTACCTTATTTTCTATTGTGTAACTTCCTACTACCCCATCTTTTGCCGTTGAATTGGTTATACAACATGCCATTGTTTATTGACTCCGTTGGGCTATTCTTTTTACTGTTGCTTTTTGAATTTTAGAATCTACCTTAAGCACTTTAAAGACTTTTCCTTTAGAATTAGTAAAAGTCTTTCCTTCTTGTATTCTACCACCAAGATATGTAGTTATAGCACTTAAGGATACTTGAGCAGTATTTCCTTCTTCTACTATATCTAAAAAAGATTCTTCTATTTTAGGAAATACTTTTTCCATATCTTCTTTTGTTTTAACAGTAATCGATGTTGTAAATCCCTCATATTCTGGAACTTCGTTAAAGCGTTCTTTATAGTACTGCATTGCTTCAACTATTTCTGTAACTATCTCTTCTTTTGAGTTGATTGGAGGATCTTCAGGATCATACTCTAATAGTATGCTATCTAACACTGATAAATGAAACAATAAATTATGCTTATCTGCTTCTTCATTCCCAGACTGGAAGTCTTTAGGATTAAATTCGGTATATTTTCGCGCTTCTTTCTTCCAAAATAAGTTTATTAATTCACCCATAAAAGGATATCTCCAATACTCTACTTACCTTAAGTGTATTACCTTATTTTCTATTGTGTAACTTCCTACTACCCCATCTTTTGCCGTTGAATTGGTTATACAACAATTGTCGGATGTTAAAGTTATAGAGCCACCGCCTGAAGTACCTGTTATTGTAGCCCCTTCTGCCAATCCAATTGTTGCATTACTGGTTGCATAACTTCCAAATGTTCCACCTGTAAACGTTAATCCTGGAGTAGAATATACCGGATATTGCCATATAATCTGATATGGCCAATACCAAGGACTTAGCTCTCTTACCTCTTTTTCCTTGATAATTATTACTACTGCTACTTCTTTTGCCTTTGGATCCTTCTCCTGTCTCTCAACAATTCTTTCTATTTTTCCTTCTTTTAAATCGTCTATGTCCATTTTTAATAGTCTTATCTCTTCACTTAGCTTATCGCGTTCTTTAGTTTTTCCTTCTATTTTTTCTAGTGTCTTTAAGACTATTTTCTTGACTTCTGCGATCTGTTTTTCCTTTAATTCTTTTTCGGCTGAATCAAAGCCGTCTCTTACTATTTTGTCCATTTTATTCCTCCTATCGGTTTTCCTTATTTTTGGTATTGGAGATACCTTTTTAACGATGTTTAAAACCTTATTTAATTAAATGGCCGAGAGAGCGGTTGCTCTACCAATCGCACACTTACGACTGTCTCAATCACCATTACCTTTAAACTTCAGGGGGCATTTTCGTGCCCCCGTTCCTTTTTCTACTCTTGGTAGATAAGTAATCCTAGGAGGGATAGTTGTCTACCCCTCCTAAGACTTAGTGCTATGCTATACTACCAGTAATAGTAGCTTTTGCTGTGCCTTGGGCTATGATTACGGCAATTCCTACGTCAGTTTGTTGCTCCTATTTCTAGGGGGATATCTATTTCTAATATCCTCTGCATATTACTATGCAGCTCGGACTATATCATCATCTTTACCATATTCTAAAGATGCCCAGCGTATAGTCTCTACGGGGAGAGGTCTATGACTTACCTTATATAGATACTCTTTTATTCGGTCCCTTTTTCTATTAATAGTCAATGGTATATGCGCCTGTAAAAAGGAATAAAGCGGTTTTTCTATATTCCAAATACCATCTTTTCTTTTTGTTAATGGTAGGGTTTTGAACCTGTTTTTTAAAAGAGATACAAATGGTAAAAACCAATCTCCTTTAACATTCATTATAAACCCAAAATCCATTGCACAATTTCCTCGTGTAATACACCCTTCACTATCAATAGCCCCTCTAAAGAATTCTGTTAGTTCCTCTGAAAACGGATCTAATTCACAGATCCAATTAGGAATTACTAATTTATTAAAAGTTTCTTCTTTTAATTCTTTAAAAAAGGGTGAACCACTTATTTGAAAAGCATACATGTTATTTAACCAGTGTTTTACTTCGGGTATGGATCATCTAGATAATATCACTTCCATTTGAGATTTTGCTCTTTCAATAAACTCTTTGTCTATTGAAGCCACCCCAAAAGTGTAGTAATCATTACCATTAATAGTTTGCTTAGTTATCCAACCATCACCCAAATATACACCAATTACATAAGCCAATGCTTTTCTATTTGTGTCCATATCCTCTCTTCCCTCGGTATTGTCCTGCTTCGCAGGAGTTCCACCGATATAGCTAGGTTTTATATGAGCAAGTTTGTTTACTCATAGAATATCCAACCAAGACATAAGTTCTCTTGATCTGGCGCATCCATTTGGTCTAACATTTTTATTACTCCAACTAATTTAGTTGGGGTTTACTCATTTCTGGTAAACTCTGAATATTACTATTCAGATTGGACTGTATCATATTCCTATTAATAGGAATCCAACGTGCAGTCTCTACGGGGTCACTAAGACTTCCCTCGGTATTGTCCTTTTCAGGAGTTTCACCGATATAGTTGGTTTTGCAATTATCATTACTGATAAAAGCGACTATTTTCTGAAAATGATTTTTCCAATATTCTCTATTAACATTTTCATTTTTAATCGATCCTAACGGATATTACACCCATGAACTCAGGGTCAGCCAAAGCATACACAGTACCGGATGTTGCTTTCTTTGTTATACGCAGTTGTGAATTCCAAATATCTCCGATGTAACCAGTCTTTATCATTTCGCGTTTTGTACAGTTTTGTTACTCTTAACTTTTTATAGTTAAGGGTTCAACCATTTCTGTTGAACTCTGTTTGTTACCAAACAGCTCGGCCTGTATCATCTCCTTTAAGTTCAAAGGAGGTTGACGTACAGTCTCTACGGATTTTTTAAAGTTTTACCTTTAAAATCTTTCCTCGGTATTGTCCTATTGCTAGGAGTTCCACCGATATAGTCAACTTTTCCACTAAATCATTTCTAATTTAGCGCCGCTATGTTATTAACGGGGTCAAATTCCAATCTATTACTTACATAACTACTAGTTTAAGTAGCGCCTAAATCATTTCTGTTTAGGTCTGCATCTTTATCTATACATGCAGTTTGGACTATGTCATCATTCATCTCTAAATGCTTAGCGTATAGTCTCTGAGGGTTCTCCCAAAAGGGAATAACATTACTTATCCATTCTTTTAAGTAAACATACATTCCTTGATCAATAACAACCAAATTATACTTTTTACTAAACAAGTCTAGTTTTCTTAACTTGTTACCAAAAGTTCGGCCCGTTACTTCAAGGTATACCTTACACCCTGGTAAAAAGAAATCTGGTTTGTATGTGCAAATTAAATCGTCATTCTCATCGTATAAAGAAAACCTTCCAGGTTCATAAATCCAAAAGACTTTTAAAAAGTTTAACAGTCTAGCTACGTTAGCTTCCCAAGTACTTCTGAAATATTGGTTGTCAAGGTCTACCCGTCTTCCATCCTTACTCCAATGCCCACCCGTTATTCGACTACCCGAATTTTTTGAGTAGTACTTCAACAATCCAAATGTAGATCTTTGAGAAAGCTGTTTCTTTTCATCTGTTGTATAATGGTAATTGTATCTATAGTGTTCAGAACCTCTTTTAGCAGATTTCTTCATAATTAAACGCTTTTTCCTTATAGTTTCTGCTGACTGTGGCCCATCGGGAACACCTTTCTGAGCTTTTGATTGTTTTGCTTTAATCTGTAAAGCTCTTTCTATACCATATAGTTCCTCGTAAGTTTTCTTTATTCTTTTTCTATTTGCTATTATTCTTTTATCCATTTTGTGTGAGTCTTCCCTGCAAATTACCCTTGTTAGGGCGTCTTTGCATATAGCTAAGTTTTAAAAGGACAAATTTTTTGGTTATCCTTTGCCCATGCGCGAATGTCTTTATAGTTAATCGGATGCATTATGATGTTAGCCACTGGAGCGTCATGTTGTTCAATTTCTGCAAACAAGCCGCCTAAACAATTTCTTGTTAAACCACCAGTACTTGTTTGCGTAGTATTCCGACCGGTTGCTGTAGTCGTTGCGGTGCTAATAGCTGACAGAATCTTTGTATCTTCTGCCTCAGCCATTTCCGCGCGCGCTCTCACCTGTTCTGTTACTTGTTACACTATATTTAGCTAGGAAGTAATTTACTCTTCTTTATTTGTCCAAGTTCCATTCTACGTTGAGCTGCATTACATCTATCAAAGTCATTAAAAGATTTAAGCAACCCTTTTTCTTTCTGAATTTTTACTGCTTCTTTACCTGTAGAAGACGTAAACTTATATCCTTGCCCAGCATATAATGGACGACTTATTTCTAATCGTCTCTTATCGTCGCCAATAAGACCAGACTTTATCATTGATAAAGATTCTAAATCTTTATCACTTAACGTAAAGTCGTTGAGGAAGATGGCCTTCCTAAGCACTACTAACCGTTTCTGCTTTCTTTCTATTGAAAAATTTATAGGACTTTTGGCAATTTGATTAACGTGAAATCTAAAGTCATTCGATACTCTACCACTCTTGGTAATATGTTTGTAACACTTCCAAGGTAACAGATTTAATTGACTACATAAGTCAATAATACCAAATATGCAAGAATCACAACAACACACTCCTATTTGAAAACGTAACTTTCCATACCTATTTCTATTCATACTAATGTACCCCTCTGCATCCATAAAACCATTGATTAACTCTGTAGTAATTAGTATATTATCTTTAGGAAAATTTATAGGAACATGCTCTTTGCCACTACAAGAATCCTTTAACCAAATAACAAAGTCTTTACAAGTAAAGGTCAACTTCCAAACTGTGTTATTTTTAAAAGACTGTTGCTTATTCCATTCTGACTGCTTAATCTCATTTAAATTGCCTTTGATGAAAGTAGTTAAACATGATTTAACCTTTTCAATGAATTCTTTATCAATAGATCCTATTCCAAATCCATATCTTTGGTTTAAATCCAACCACCCATCGCCTAAATAAGCTCCTATCACGTAAGCTAATTCAGGAGTCCAAGCCTCAAATTTGAACGATCTTTTTGCCATTTTTGCCATCCTTTCCTGCTGATTGACCGCATCAACTTAATTTTGCTCTTTGGCTAAGTTGAATACTCGGTTGTTCCAGCATATGGTTAAGTTTTTTGACCGCAAACATTAAGTGAGATTTTTCACGGTCAAGAATATTGAACCTACGAACTGCTATCTCTAAAACCGGGATCTTCACCCAAACCGCTATTGGAATCGGTTCGAGTTCCACCCTGGTTCCTTCAATCCGCTCGTATGGAACACTACCTCTTTGGCTAATCACTACTGCACTAAACTGCGGGTCCTTGTCATACCACCAGTTCTGTTACTTTAACTTTTTTAGTTAAGAGCAAATCATTTCTGTTTGCTTCTGTATATCGCTATACATGCTCGGACTATATCATCTAAAAAGTTTTGGGCGCCATTTTTCTAAAAATTTTTCCCAAGGGTGTCTAAATTGTTTTTCCCATTTCTTTTTTAAAGTGCCTAAATTGATTAACTTTTTCTGTTCCAGAGTGGTTTCAATATCTATACCCTCTAAACATTTTTTGGATTCTGCAAACAGTCTAGAAAGGATGGTTATCTCGTTTCGTATCCAATTTAGTTCCAATCTATCCCAGTTTGCCAGTAATCGTTTAAAGAGGCTATCAAATACCCCTTTAAATAAATGGTATTCTTGCAATGTATTTTTTAGTTTTATTTCATCCATAACTTTTAGTTTGGCGTGTAGTCTCTGAGGGGTTTAAGGTTCTCTTAAACTTCCCTGCTGATTGTCTAATCCTTAAAATTTTCACTTTCAGTCTACTTTTCCAAGTTACTGTTTTGTATTTAAGGTTCTAAAGAGTTTCCAGCATATAGCCAAATTTTTCACTTACTACTACTTAAGTGCGACTCTGTACGAATCGGTGCTGCTGTTGGGAGTTTATCCACGTAGAAACACTTACGACCCATTCCTACGTAATCTCTGCCCTCCTTAAAAGGCTCCAACATAGTTTGACCAATTTCATTCCGACCCGACGCAGTTCGAAGTGCAGCTGCCACTGCGTACTCTTTCTGTGCTTCGGTTCTTTCCATACATTTCACCTCCTATATTTAACTTTTTACTTTTCTTTACTTTTTGGCTAAAGAATAGGCCTTTCTCTCTTATATTTTAATATTGTGGACTAAACAAATATTTAAATGTTCCGTCAGATTGTATTGGTGTTAAGCACATACCAAGTTTAGTAGCTGAACCACCATCAACGTTGGTCAATTTTCCACTTGTATTGGTATATACACTCTGATTCTCTTCCCAGTTCTTCAGTCCAGAAGCATACTGATCTGTCTCAACAACAGCCGGGTCTAATATCATAGTTACCTTTCCGCTTCCAGCGCACTCATCTGTTAATAGTCCTGGATTTACGTCCTCAGTACGAGTCTCATAAAGAGGTCCAAATACTGCGCCATTCACAGCTGTAGCTGATTTTACTATCCCATCAGTCTGAAGTTGGCCTACATCACCCTTGGTCCAAAATTCAGCAGCAGCACGAGTTGTACCACTTGTTGGGTCTGCAGGAACATCAAATGCCATTCGTATTCTACCACCATGCAATATTTTCATTATTGCCATATTGTTATTTCACCTCCTTGTTTATAATATAGTTTTGACTTTTCATCCTATCACCTTCCCTGTTTTTGATTCTTGTTACTTACCCTTTTTCTTTTTCTTATTTGCCATGTAAAATTTATCACCTACCTATTTAATTAAATTTGAAGCTAGTTAAACTTAAAATTTACACCTGCTTCGATACCAGGACTAATAGCTAACTCTTTTTCATTCCATAACCGTTGAGTATCTGCTCTTCCTACTATACCTATTTTTACGATTTCTGGAATAGTTATATCGTTACTTAACACTTTATTAATAGAGTGATCTATAACCCACTGAGCAAATACTTTAGGAACGTTAGATCCAGGACCTAAAATAGGGTCTATACCATTTAGGTCTCCTACTATACCGCCATCTAAAGAAACATCATATGGTGCAAGTAACGCGTTACTGTCTGAAAACTCATACAATATCAACGGAATTGAATAACCAACTTTTACTTCTGTTTTCTTAATGTCATAAACAGAAACAGGTGACCCTTTATCTATACCAATAGATAACTCATTATTGATATACTTTCTAAATGCTGTATTGTCACCCGCTGTAACATTTGTTACTATTACCAGTCCAATTAACATTCCTAGTACTATTACTAATAACCATTTAATTCTTTTCATTTTTCCTCCTTATTTCTCATTCTCATTTACTATAGGTGGCCTTGACCATACGGTCTCAAGAGTTGTACTTTTGCTTCCTTCTATACTTGCTCTAGGTTCATCATCAGTTGTTGCATCTACTAATGACCCTATTACTTTTCCTATTGAAGCTCTTTTTGTCATTTTTGTTTCTTTTAACATTGCTTCTACTTTCTTAGTAAAACTATTAAACGTTTTATCGTCCATAGCTACTAACTCATCTACTTCATGCTCGTAGATTTCTTTTGCTGTCTTTGTTGCTACTCTTTCATCTTTTTCGCCTTTTGCCATTAAAGTTTCTTTTGTATCAACTAACCCGACAATAATTTCTCTATCTACTAACTCAACTGCTTTACGAGCTTTAAATCTAAGGCTTCTCTCCTCTAAAAGGTTTTCTAAAGATGCTTGAGTTCTCTTATGAGCACTAATTTCTTTATTGAGTTCCCCCTTTAGAGCCGTTATTCTTTCTCCACCTTTTAAAAGTTCTCTCTTAAATTCAGAGTCTCCAGCACTATAAATTAACCATACTTCATCTTCACTTATAGTTGGCTTTACCTTTTGGAACTCTTCAAATAACGCTTTCTTAAGCGCTTTAATACTCTTTGCAGTAGTTATTGGTTGAGCCGGCACTCCCTCTTTTGGTTCTTTTAAGCTTTGAACCTTTGCTTCTAGTTCACCTTTAAACTGATTAGTTGCTGCTTCATCACCAAAAGTTGAGGTTAACTCTGTCGTAATACTATCTACATCAAATACTGGAGTATCTAATGCAATCAACGGAGCTGTCATATTTGTTAAGAATTTCACGAATGACCCTTTTGCTTTTGGCCCTTCCAAAATCTGTTGCTGAGACTGTGGCGGTAAAACAGCTTGAGGGGCCTGTCCAACTGGTTGAGTAGTTGGCGTTTCTGGGGGAAGTTCAACTTGACTTAATCTAGTTACCCCTGCTGGAAACTCTTCAACTATTGTTCGCTTAATACCTTTCTCCTTTATTGCTTCCCGCAACTCTTTTCCATACTCTTTTGAACTAAAGAACTTCCAGTTTTTACTCCAACTATCTGTATCAAACGCTTGTTTTAGGTTAACTGAAAATACTGGTTTCTTTTTTGCTCTTACTATCCACTTTGACTCTGACTTTCTTTTTCCTTCTATGAAGTTTAAGTCCAAATCTTCATCCATTAAAGGCTCTTCAGTTTCTTCTTTAGGTTCCATCTCTACTACTTCCTTCTCTTCTGGTTTAGAAAGTTTAGTTTTCTTTACTTCGTCCTTTACTATTTTTTCTATGTCAGTTACTATTTCTTTAGCCTTACCGGATTCAATATTAGCCCCCTCTTCTAAATCTTTCTGTAACTCTTTCTTAGGAGTTGCTGGTTTTTCCTCTTTTTTGTCTTCTAATTCTAAAGATTCATCTGAAGGTTCGTCTTTAGTCTCTTTAGGAATTTCCTTTTTATCTACCTTCGGCTTTTCTAAAGCAGGCTCCGGCAATTCTGTTAAATCTTTATCCTTATCTTTCTCTTCACCAAATTGGGCCTTTAAGGATTTCATTTCAGCCCTTACTGTTTCTTTTATCATTTTTGCTAATGCATTTATATCCATGCTTGCCTCCTCGAGGAGAGGTGTCCTCTTATATCGTTCTACATAGTTAAAAAGATAGCGTGCTAAAGCATTGGGGGTAGTAATATCTTCAGCAGCTGAAGTAGGAATATCTTGTAATACTTCTTGAAAAACTTTGTAATCTTTTTCATCAATAATAGTTAACGCTTTTTCAACAGCTTTTTGCCATAAATCATCAAACTGATCCCAATCATACAACCTCTTAAATTCATCTATTTTACTTACATCTACATCTCTAAAGGAATTCATGGTTCTCCCCTTAGTAGCAACTGCTGGTTCTTGCTTTTCTAATTCTGTTACTTCATCTTCTAATCTAATAATTTCTGCTGATATACGTCTAACAGCATTTGTTCCTTTCATTGCTTCTTCTTTTTTGTATAAACCCGCTAAAATTTCTTTCCTTTTAGCTATTTCTTCCTTGACATTCCCTAAACTTTCTGCAACTACGGGTTTTACAATCTCTTTTTCTAATTTTTCTATTTCAGTTGCTATGGTTTCCTTTTCTTCTGCTACTGTAGAAGATGTCATTGTTTGAGCTAAAATCTCTTTTACATCTTTATCATCTACTAATCCAATTAATTTATCTACAGGGATTTTTGCTAATAAAGCTAATTTAGTTTGCATTTCAGGGGATACTCCAGCCATCCCTTTTTCTTTTTTCATACCTGTAAACCTGCTCATATCCGATTCATAAGCAATTGCGTTTTTTATACCCCCAGCAGGAACACTTGTTTCACTTGAGACTCCTGCCTCTACGGACCGTTTACCAGCAATTGGGTTTATTTTAAATGTGCTCATCTCTTCCTCCTTTTCTGCTACTATCTTTTTCTTTGTTGCTTTTGGATCAGCGGCCTGACCCATTGTTATCCAAGAACATTCTTGTCCTACTACACCCTTATTTATTTCGTAAATTTTGCTTCCTTCATCATCTAACCTTCCCTTATGATACTTTAAGTGATCACAATTATGAACTGCTACATCATTTGCAATATAAGAATTGTCATCCTCTACTTCCAAGTTGTATACTAATCCGGAATACCTTTCAGATTTGATATCTCTTACTAATCTCTTAAAATAACCAATTCCATCGTAAGATAAATATCGTACCACATTAATAAGGGGTTTTATATTTACCCTATAAATGGTAAGGTCTTTAACAGGATTAGTAGGAGAATGTGTATTAGGTAATTTATTCCAATATACACTACCTCCAAAGCGTCTTCCTAATATTACTAACTGATAAGCTAATTGTTCTGAAGCTGTTTCAAAACTAAACCCCTTCGCATTTTTCCAACCATCCCCATTATTGTAGGTATCTAAAAATGCTTTAACAATATCAAGGGGTTGCTCTACAAATTCGCCTACAAGTTGTTTCTGTTTTGCGTATTCTCCTCCTATATATTGGAGCTTAGAAGCGACATTCAAAGGAACACTAGTACGTATTTCTACTCCAGATGATTTTGGGTTTTCGTATACGCAAATTTGCCGATTAAATAACTTAGTACATAAACTAGCGACTTCAGTTACGTATGCCGCTTCAGATTTATTAAAAGAAAAAGATAGCTGTCTAGTAGTCTTATAATTTTTATTTCCAATACTTCCCTCACTAACATAATAACCCAATAACCTCGATTCCTCTTCTGTTACTTCTAAATTGGTTTTTTGTTCCCTTACTACTGGAACAAGTAATTCATTATTTATTTGTATTTCTTTCGCCAGAATAAATCCTACCGTCCCACTTCCAATACTTCCATTACTTTGTAATGTAAAAATTTCATGGTTAGGAGTCAATCTTAAAGGATACTTACCACTATCTCCTACACTAGTAATTACTAGTATCTCGCCTTCATAACTACGAGACATTGGTTTAAGTACCTTTTTCTTATTTCCTTTATGTGTAATAACATGCTCCCCTTCACAAACAGTTTCAATATTTTTTAAGGTATAATCCGCCATTAAAACTTTAGTGCCGGGTAAAAAGCACCATTCTTGCTCATCATGCGCAATATGTTTGCACTTACTACAGATTGACGATGCTACTAGGCATCCCATACTAACTTCATTAATAAGTCCTTTCTCTATATCCCCTACTAATAAAGGTTGTGTTCTACGATTAACGGCTAATAGTTTATCTATACTTTTTTCTTCGAGTATATGAAACACATCTTCTATATGGCCTACGACTGACTTTTCATCGTGGTTGGTCAAATTTGGTTTTCCCCGCCAAGTCTCATAAACGTATGCGCCGTTTCGTTTGTTTAAAAGCTCTCCTTCATACCCGAATACTTCTTTCTCCCAATCGAAATGATTTTTATCCCATTCAAAATAATCTCCGTTCTCATTAGGAGAGTCGCCGTGTAATCCGCTTACAATAACATAAAGGAAATTTGGGTCAACAGCTATTAACCGTTTTGCGGCTTGTCTAAAACTACAAGACTGGGTTCCGCAACAGTTACAAACCTTAGTTTCGTCTTTACCACATAAATATAAATCTTTATCCTTAATTTTCAGTTGTGCTGTTCGGTAAAACATTATACTGTTACTAACTCCTCTTTTTTCAATGCTTCTTTTTTATTTATAAATTTACCGCCTATCTTTCCGCATACTGGGCACTTTTCTGATAAACTTTTATCCCAGACAACAGCGCAGTTCTCACATTGGACTGCTGTATACACTATATCTTTTTTAGATATTACTTTTGCCACTACTTTTTCTTTTGCTTCTTTCATATAACTTTTATAACCGCATCTAGGGCATCTTTTCTCATTATCTTTTCCTAACTCTACATCCACATTACAACTTGTACACGTATAACGCATTTTTAGGTTCCTCCTTTTTCTTCCTTCCGCTTTCCGATTATCAAATCTACTAATTCTTCCTTGGTTTTACCTTCTAAAACGTCTCTTGGTAACTTATCTTTATCTACCAAAATATCGTTCTGGGTTCGTAATCTATACACATTACCAAAACGAATGTCAAAAGCTACTGTTCCAAATTGCACCAAACTTAGTTCATCAAGGCGGTTTCGGCAAATATCTACAATTTGCGCTGGTATTTTGCCTCTATCTTTGTTTTCCACTTTTTTCTATACCCTTTTTACATTCAGCGCAAAGGTCTATCCCGTATAAATCTATATCCTTACCGCAGTTTAGACAGCTCTTCGTCTTTAAAATGCCTTTAATTTTTCCACTAATAACTCTTTTCATATAATCCTCTCATATAGATAATAGTTTAACCCTTCAATTTTATTTATCCGCCCGTTGGTACTTCTGGAAGTTGATGAGATTCTGAAGGTATTGGCCCGCCCCCTTCTAAAGGTCCTTCGGCAGGAGTTATTTCTACAACAGGACTACCTGTAGGTGGAGTTGGAAGTCCTGTAGGTACTGCCCCTGTAGGAACAACCGGGGAGGGTAATCCGATTTTACCCCTTTCTTTTCTTTGTTCAACCATTCCTTTCTTAATTGTTTCCCAATCTAAATCTAGTAAGTTTGTTACCATTTTCCAAGGAACAATTTCTTTCTCCGCTAGTCTAGACATAAACTCTAATTTTTGCATGTTATCTCTTAGGTTTTCTTTGTCCCATTTTACTTGGGGTATCCATAAAGGTTTGTCTTTACCCTTAATTCTTATTCTATGTTTTATTTCTGCTTGAGTAGGTTTGTAAAGTCCATGTATCTTACATATTGGAGCAAATACGCAATTTTCTATCCATTTTTCTATCTGCATTCTAAAACTTAAATATCGTTGAATTAGAATGTCCAGTGCAACTGATGCATTAGCGAACGTCGGCCCCTCCCCAAAGATAACACCTTTTGATACCATTAATCCAATTAAAATTTGGTTATCTATCATGTCAAATTCCGGTTGTAGTGGTAATATGCGTCCGGCAGCCCCTTCCCATTGAACTTTTACGGCATGATGCCAAATTATCGCTCGATTAGGTTGTGTCCAAGATGCTACTAAAGCATTCTGGAATTTCTCTAATTCGTCTTCGTCAGCTGGATCTCCAGGTTCTCCTATAAAGTAAAACTCCGTATTGTGATTTATCCCTATTTTTCCATTTCGCCTTGTTACAAAAAATTTGTTTGGGACCTTTACACACCATACATATCCAGTATGAGAAACTTTCTGAATACAATCTTTTCCTGCAGTTAATCTTGGAAATTTGCTATTTTTTGTAGTTTCTGACCAATAAACTGTATATATTTCCGCCCAGTTAACGGGGGCAGTTCTACTTTTACTTTTCTTTAAAGCCACTGCATACCCGCACTTAAAGACAATTTCTTGAACATCATCCGCTAGTTGTTTAGAGACAGTATAATAGTTTATATATCGATTACTGTAAGTTTTGTTATTCCAAGTAGCAATAGTATTAACACTACCATCGCCCCTAACCATTGCATCTATAAGTATCTTTAGTAACCTTGGAGATAAATTTTTAACCCAAACGGGAATTTTTTTATTGAAACTCCCTTGCCCGTAATTTTCTATTATGTGCTCGCATAAAACCGTATCTGTTCTACTCCATATAGCGCATCCGCGATTAGTAAGTTTCTCAGTAAACTTAAGTGGAAATTTTTCAAGAGCTATCTTCATTTGTTGATAGTGCCTTGAATGTTTCATTTGAGAAATAGACACATCTTTGCCTTCTTTCTTATATTGCCAAATAGTGCCCTCGCTTAAGTAGTAACCTACAAACTCTAAATAGATGTCTATTGGAATTGAAACATCATTAACTACTATAGTTTCTTTTACATCTTCCCCAATAAAATTGTTAATAACGCACCTAAAGATACTACTCTTTTTTACCTTAGAAGCTTCTACTACTTTCCAATCACTATAAGTGTATATCCCAGGAATATTTTTTTTAACTTTCTTTGCTTCTTTAGATTTAACCTTATCATAATTTAGCTCTTTTACTAACATCCTATGATTAGGTGTAACCATTACATCTATTCTATTTTTCTTAAAATGTACAAGATCTCCCTTATGGGGGAAAATATATATCTCCTCAGGTTTTTGATACTCTAGTAATCCATTAGATATATTAAAAGTAGCTATATCATCTTCTAAAGTAAGTTCCTCATATCTCTTCCATCCTACTTTAGTTAAGCACTCTGTTTGTTCGTCGTGACACGGACTTATGTGGCGATCAGCTATGGAATACTGGGCACTTCTTAGTTTATCTCTATACATTAAAGCCTTTAAAATGCAATCTATTATACTTGTTCCTCTTGTATTAAAATATATTCCAGGGCGTTTTATGTGACTTATTTGAACATCCCCTAATTCTATTTTTCCGACTTTTATTCCTTCTATTATGTCTGGAGGAAGGTTTTTATAGAGTTCCCCTGTTTTGGGATCGTTCGGCCCGCCTTCTACTAATTTTTTTAAGCTATCGGTAGGAGTTAACCAAATATGCTTCTTTCTTTTTCCTCTTACCCACGGGTCACCTTCTACTTCTACAAAGTTTGGATGAAGTAAAATAAAGTCAGTCCACATCTTAGGATCATCAGGGTCGTCAAAAAATCCGAATGGAAACGCCTCGCCAGTTATCCAATACTCTAACCCCAACTCTAAAATAAAATCAAATAGCCTTATGTCTTCTATCATTGCGTTAAATTCATCTTCTATCTCTTTATCTTCATGTGAGACTCTAAAAGAAGATAACGGAAACATTGTATGAAGAGTCAACGCCGAATGTACCAATGGTTCATTTAAAAAGAAATATCGGTACCAACGATTTCGTTCCTTTCGGTCTTTTGGAACTTCTATTTCAGTAGTCTGTAAAAACGGGTTATAATATTGGTCAGCGACTCTGTCAACTGATACGCCAGAAGTTGCTCTACGTTTCATTCTATCCTGTATTTCTTTTGGTAATCCTTCTAAGGTTACAGCTTTTGAGGTAGCTTTTCTATACTCTTCGTTTATGTTGTCTGTTACTATTACTCTATTTGACAAACTCTTCCTCCTTATACCTCTAATCTGTCTTTATGTGTTACTTTTATTTCTTCTAATTTTCCTTTGAATAAGATTATTAATCTTTGTAACTCTTGTGGTTCCTCTAAGTATATTATGTTTTCTTCTATTCTCTTCAAGTAATATTCAATGTTGTACATTATTTCTTCTTCTCTATTTACTTCTTCAAGGTAAGCATCGATTATTCTTTGTTTTTCCCTCTCCCCTACTACTTTTAGTCTGTCTATAAAGATTTGAATGTCCATTATTATTAAGCCTTTACAAATATGTCCTTAGTAATTTTTCCATTTCTCTTGTTACTTTTCCTATTTGTTCATAAGGTATGTTCCAATTTTCATAACCGAAATCGCTAAAATCATCTATAGCTTGCTGTATCATTTTCCTTAGTTGGCCAGCTGCTATATCCGCTGCTTCTTTTGCAGCATTTTCAGGTTTGTAGGTATATTTATTTTGCCCTTTCCTATTACTTAACTTTGCCTTCCTTAGTAATTTTTCCATTTCTCTTGTTACTTTTCCTATTTGTTCCTCAGCTATGTTCCAATTTTCATAACCGAAATCACTAAAATCATCTATAGCTTGCTGTATCATTTTTCTTTTCATTTCTACGTTATCTACATCAGCTTCCAGAATTTGGCCAGCTGCTATATCCGCTGCTTCTTTTGCAGCATTTTCAGGTTTGTAGGTATATTTATTTTGCCCTTTCCTATTACTTAACTTTGCCTTCCTTGGTAATAAATCTCCTACTATGTCTTGAACTCTACCCAATGTTACTTCACTTATTTTTTCACTTAAAAATCCCATTATCTTGCCTAGTAAATCTGTGACTTGTTGCTCAGACATTTCAATACTATAAACACTTTTTGCTAAGTTAATTATATTTTCTTTTAATTCTCCCACATCTGTTTTTACCTTTTCTTCTCTGCCAAGATCAGTTTTCTTTTCTACCTCTTCTTCTTCTGGATTTAAACCTTTTGGTTTTGCTTTTTCGTCAGTTACTTCGTCTTCGAGGATTACAGGTATCTCTCCTGGTTTTAAGGGTTCAACTGGATTGACTGGAGTTACAGGTGCTGGAACAGTTTTTTCCATTTGAGCCCTACTTGATCTAACTTCATTATAGCCATGTAAAAGAGTTATATAATTTATAGTTTTTAGTTCTCCAGTAGTTCCTTCTTGTATAGTAACTAGTCTTAAACCGCTATTTGTATGTTTTACAGTGTATGTTTTTCCATCCCTTGTAAACTGTCTTCCAATTAAATTCTCGCTTTGTCCTTTCCTACCAGCAGTTGTACCACTAGGAACCTCATCAAGTTCATCTATCTCACACGTATCAATTGAGTTTCCATCAGTTATATCATATATGTCTTCGTTGTCCTCAAATAACCAATCAAATCCACTATTCTCGATTTGTTCTTCATAACTAGGTAAAAAGGATTGACTTATTTCTTCTTTGTGTTCTAACAAGTCAGCATCATCTGGTAAACCTGTTCGCTTGCAGATATCATTTGCGTTAAAGGTTTCTATTGTCCAATCAAAGACATTATCGTTATTCAATGTTTCTTCTGCCCCAGCTTCTATACCTTCAGTTATATAAGAAGATAACTGGCCTTTCCTACCTTTCCTTTTAAGCCAGTTTTCTATCTCGTTAAAGTAAAATTCGTCAGTACTTTGAACATCTTGGTCTTCGAGGAAGTTGAATAGACTTTCTACCTCTTTATCGTTTAGTTCAACTTTATATTTGTCTTTTACTATTTCTTTTAAGCCTATTTGTCTTCCTTGTTCTTTTATTTGTTTTGATACTACGCCATGTCCTTCATTTAAACGGGTAAACCAATTTTTCTCTAGGGATGTATTATGCCCACCCCCTTCAAATTCAACTTGGTCTAAAGAACCATCTTCTAATGCTGTCATAATAGTTCCTTTCTTTAAATACATGCTACTTTTTTTACCAGAATTATCCTCTTCCCAATATTGAGACCCCGCATACTCCTCTTTTGGTAAAATACCGCCATATTTTGGAGAATAAATAAGGTCTTTTATTATCTTAACTTTTTGTCCTATCTTAATAGATATAAGATTTTTTGTACTAATAACTCCATGTCCTTCATATTTTAGTATTGAGTTGTATAGGTACTTTAAGAGGTTATCTGGTGTTTGGAGTTTTTCTACATTATATTTAATTTTTCTCTTGTCTTCTTCGTTTATCTTTCTTTCGCCTACTTTTTCTATGATAAAATTTTTTATTTCTTCTAGAGGTACTTTGGTGTTTATTTGTTTTTCTATTTCTGGTAGTAAAGGTTCAAGTATAGAAGTAATGTCAGCCGTTCTTTTTGTTCCTTGTACTGTCCAACCTTTACTCTTTAGCCATGATGTAATAGCGTAGAAGTAATCTGTATCACTATTTGCAAAGTCTTGGGTGAATTCTTGGTCTTTAAGCCAAGCTAGTAACTCTTTTGCTTCCTCTATGTTTAGTCCTATTTGGTATTTGTTTCTTACTAAGTCTTTTATTTGGTCTATTTCTCCAAACATTTTTAGTTCGTTGGGGTCGTATTTGTGAATAAGCGCTTTCTTTGTTACTTCTCCAGGGCCAGCACATACCCATCCACCTGTACCGTCTTCAACCCACATCTTACCTGCTGGACAAGGAGTACTAGGCATTGGAGTAGTAGCAGTAGTTCCAGTTGGAGTTACTCCTGGTTGAACAGCGGGGATAGGTGCAGGAGTTTGTGCTTTCACTTTTAAAGGGGGCTTGTCCTCAGTATCAGTTTTAGTTAAGAAATCTACTATTGCATTTTTGACTCTACTTATAACATTAAACATTTTTCCTCCTTATAATTCCTTTTCGGTTACTACTCTTTGAATTTTTCTATTACAAGATTTACAAATAAAAGCGAACTCTTCATGTCTTATTTGTTTTTCGTCTTCGTATTCTACATTTAGTTTATAAGTGTTATCGTCTACTTTCATTTCATGGCCGCAATTACATATTTTTGTGTAGTTATCTTTCATCTTTTCCCACCTATTTCAAATCCCCACGATTCATCTCTCCATGTTACCTCAATATCTTTAAATCCAGCATCCTTTAATTTTTCTTTCAATCCTTCTTCTGACCAACCAGACTTATGAGTGTTTTCTAAATAGTCTTGGTCTCCGTATACTACTTTTATAAATTCTTGTTCGTCTATTTTTTTGGTTATAAATTTTTCTGCCGCTCGGTTTATATCAGGCCCGCGTATAAATAATTTTCCGTTAATCCTAAGTAAGTTATAAAGGCCCTTTAAAACTTTATCTATTTCTTTCCAACTAATATGTTCAAGTATATTTGTTGCTTGTATTTGGTCTGCTGTTTCGGGTTCTACATGCTTCTCTATTTCTTGTATGCTACAATGTATATCAGCTTTAACATCAGTCCTTGTATCTATGTTTATCCAACCATCTATATAATCAGTACCACAACCTAAGTTTAAGTTCATTATAAACTACTTCCCAGAAGTCTGGATTCTATAATTTGGGGTCTTACTTCTTCTTCATAATATCTTCGTGCTACTTTTCTTAACCCATCAGTCATATCTGTTATCTTCCTATTTGTTTCTTCTTTTAACTCTGGGTGATTACAAACAGCGCAACCTTTTTCTATATCAAATTCTTCTGGTATAAACTCATTCATTTTATACTCAGCTAACATTGCACTATTAGCGCTTAGTCCTTGTTTAATTTCAACTCTACAGTCTTTGCAAATTCTGCCCATTATAGTTTTGCTCTTATCTTACCTAATAACTCTTTTGTTTCATCGCTTTGTTTTTCTTTTAAAGCTAGTTCTAAAGCATTATCGTTCTCTACTGCTTTTGCATCCTTTATAGCCGAGGCAGTTTCCTTTAGTGCATTTCTCCATTTAAATACCTGTTTTACTAAATATGCCATTGTTCCGCCTGGAAATACTACTAAGCATATTACTAACGCTACAATTCCAAGAATACTTAAACTTCCTAGCCAGTTACCTAATCGTTGCATGAATCCCTTTTTTGGTACTGTATAGGTTGCCCCTACAGTTTTAGAGGTTTCTTGTGTTACAACTACCATTCCGCCATCTTTTCCTACTACTACCGATACTGGTTTTGTTACTATTTGTTCACTATACTCATAGGTTGTTTCTGGTTTACTTGGAGATACTATTCTTGGTAAAGTTATGCAACCGGATAATAGTAATCCTAAACATACAATTAGAATTAATTTCTTATTCCCAGTTAGGATCATTTGCTCTCCTTTTTGTTCCTTCTATTAGTTTATCTACTTGAACTTTTGTAAATCCTAATTTTCTTCCATATTCATATATGCCTTGTTTACCAAACATATAGTCTTTTATTCTTATTATTCCGATACTTAACAGTACACCAATAAATCCTATTAAAATAATAATTGTTATATCTCTTATTGCTTTATTTATATTTCTCACTTTCTATCTTCGCTTTTTCCTTCCGTTTATCCTGGAAGGTAATCGTTCTAACATTACTGTATGATCTGTACTTTGTTGACTATGGTCAGTTGCCTGGTTTTCACTATGCGCAGCATGAGAAATAGTTATACTTTTTAGTATATTAGATGATTCGATTAAAGAAGTTGCTATGTTCTGTTGACTTTTACCTAGTTCTGATAAATGGTTATCTACTATTACTTCCCATCGTTTTCGTTCATCACTTATCTGTGTAGCAAACGATGTAACTAACTTTCCTATCATTCGTATTAAGTACCATAGGAACCCGGATGTACATACCACTAGAAATACTCCTACCCCATACTTGTCTAAAAATGTAATTGGCAAACCATCCATTCATTACCTCCCTTTAGTTACTAAATAAACGAATATTGCTGTTACAACTATAAGAATTAACGTAAACACAAATCCTGAGAATATATCGTCGGCTAACTTTTTCTGGCGCATTCTCCCTACCTTTAACTCTACCAAGAACCATATATCTGCATTGCGCTAGTTGACGAAGCTGATTTAAACCGTACTGTTTTTACTGCCAAGTCATCTTCAAATGTATCTATGAACGCAGTTGTTCCGGCTATTAGACTTAAGTATTTGTCTACTGTAGTCGTAACATGTTCTAGCTCTTGGTCAGTTAGGAATACTATGGTTACTGCCTGTCCGCCAGTATTTTTAATCTTTATGAACTTTGTAGCTTGCGGAAACGTTACGGCCTGTTCTGTCGTTGTTGCTGTTACTGAAAAGTTTTTGTATCTCTCCCTTGATCCTTCCATTTTATATCTCCTTGGTTATTATATCTCGTACTGGTTGCGGAAACCATTTGTCCCCTTCTTTACCTTTTCCTATTGTCATTTCTATACCTGGCTCTATTCCTCTTAACTCAGTCATAAGGTAACTTTCAAATTCTTCTATATCACTAAATATTTCTAAATCTATTATTCCTTTAATACTTTTTACATCGGACAGCTCTATATAGTATTTGTCTTTGTTAGGTTTAGTCTCCTTACTTTTTTGTAGTTGTCTCTTAGTATATAGATCTGTTATTGAGTCTTCTGGCATCGTTTATCCTGTTTTTACTATTCCTTCTTTTTGTTCTTCTACGCTGTAGCCTAACTGACTCATTAGTTCTTTTAACTCTCCAACCTGTTCCTTTGTTATGTCTTTAGTGGCCCTGATTATATGGTTAAACCCTTCCTGTGCGGTATGGTAATGACTATACCGTAATCCTCTTACTATTTGTTCTGCTAAGTAGGTTGGGTCTATTGGAGTTCCAGCGCCTTTACTTCGTTCTATGCTTGGGGTCATTATAACATTTATTGGTTCAGTTACTTCCTTTCTTGTCATTTTTATTTTTTCTATTTCGCTTGTTGGTGCTCCAGTTGACATTTGCATTGGGTCGGTTTCACTGAGTTGAGCTTTTCTACTCGGGCCTTGAGCTAATGTTCTAACTTTTTTCAATAGATACTTACGAACTTCTAAGGAATTTAAAGCATCAGCGTTAGCATTAAGTTGTTCTTTTAGTTCACTTAGTATTTCATCTACTATTTCATTTGCTAAAGGTGGCGTCGTAAGGTTCACCTCTTCTTGAGCTTTTCTACCCGTTGTTCTATAGGTTCCAACGTCTATACCTTTGTCAATAGAGTCTTCTATTTCACTAGGTGTTCCTCTTTCGTTGTAGACTTTTAAACCTTTCTGCGCTTTTCTTTTTGCTGTTAATCCGTCAGAATCTTCTTCTTCTATATCTTCTTTATAGTATTCAAAATACTCTTCAGGAGTATACATCGTTGTTCCTTCTCCTTCTAAACCTCTACTGTAAACATCTTCTACAAAAAGATGTTTTTTGGGGTCATAAGTTACTGTTCTCTCACTACCATCACCAAAAACGTTTACG
>Ga0208957_1000024_pt1 | contig 129111 bp, 153 predicted proteins | sample RifOxyA1_FD_184029 | JGI IMG/M metagenome (GOLD analysis project Ga0208957, IMG submission 184029) | Groundwater microbial communities from Rifle, Colorado - Rifle Oxygen_injection A1 (SPAdes) | ecosystem: Environmental > Aquatic > Deep subsurface > Groundwater | place: Rifle, Colorado, United... | reverse complement strand
TGAAGAAGAAAGAGCTTGAAGATAGGGAGGATGTTTTGAAGAAAGAGTTGATTGAATTTGCGAAGCAGAAAAATTTGAATGTTGTTTATGGAAGTAATATGAAATGCGGTGTTAAGGAATTTGATAAAATTGTTTTGCCCGAGGATAAAGCGGAGTTGATTAAGTTGATGAAGGAGAAAGGTGTTTGGGATGAAGTTTCAATGATTAATTTTATGGGTTTTCAATCTAAGGTTTTGAAAGGACAATTAGATGAGATTAAGAATATGGTTGATGTTATTAAGGATTATAGATTGAGTTTGAGTAGGCGGAAGGATGTTGGGGAAGAGTAGGTAAAATGGAAAAAAAGAGTAAGCCCGATAATAACAATATAGGGAATGCAGGAGAGTATTATATAGCTTCGATACTTTCTTCTAAAGGTTATGTGGCAACAATTACTCTTGGTAGGGCTGAAGCCTATGATATAATTGCAATCAGACCAGATGGTAAAACAATTAAGATTCAAGTTAAAACTGCGTGGTATGATAATAAGGTTTTTAGGTTGTCAGAAAAAGATGAAATAGAAAAGAATACCGAATATTTTTATGCTTTTGTAACTTTAAAAGAAAATAAATCAAATTGGGATTACTATGTAATTCCTGCGAAGATTGTTGCAAGAAGTGTAAGAGAGGCTCATGAAAAATGGGAAAATACTCCTGGAAAAAAAGGGCAAAAACATAATAAAACTTCTATGAGATTATTTTGTTCTAGACCAAGTAAATGGTGTCCGTCATGGTTTACTCAGGAGCTAATTGATAAATATAAGAATAATGTGTGTGCTTTGGAGAAAGACTGATGAAATAGAAAAAATAAAAAGAGGGGATAATTTGTTTGGAAAATTGAATGAGCGTAGAATAAGTTTAATTCAAATCAACCAAAATTTCTCTAATATCTTCTAAAGCAGATTCTAATTCTTCGGTTAATTCGTTTGCAAGTATATTCGGGTCTGGCAAATTATCTAAATCATCTAAGCTTTCATCTTTAAGCCAGAAAATATCTAAGTTTGTTTTATCTCTTTTCAAGATTTCTTCATAATTAAAACATTTAAATCGTTCGGATTCTTTTCTTTTGTGCCTATTTTCTACATTATAACAATCTATAAATTCAGTTAAATCGCTTTCCTTCAAGGGATTTTCTTTTAATGTGAAATGCTTATTTGTTCTTAAATCATAAATCCAAATTTTTGAAGTCTGTGCTTGTTGAGATGCTTCTCTTTTGTCAAAGAATAAAACATTAGCCTTAACTCCTGGAGCATAAAAAATCCCCGTGGGCAATCTAAGAATTGTGTGTAGGTCGCAGGTTTCCATTAATTTTTTTCGTATTATTTCTCCTGCTCCACCTTCAAATAAAACATTATCTGGAAGAACAATTCCTGCTTTTCCAGTTGTCTTCAATATGCTCTTTACATGTTGTAAAAAATTTAATTGCTTGTTGCTTGTTTCTGTCCAGAAATCATCTCGTATAATCGTTAATGATTGTTTTGAAGTTTCTCCTTCATCGGTTACAATTGTCTCTGAAGATTTTTTTCCAAAAGGAGGATTCGTTAAAACCATGTCATAAATTGCTCCAGGATTTTTCTTTAGAGAATCTTCTAAGTTTATTGGAGAATCTTCGCCATTAATTCCATGCAAATATAAATTCATCACGCAAAGTCTTGCAACCATCGGGACGATATCATTTCCAGAAAAAGTATCATGTTTTAATTCTAAATTTTGGTCTCTATCTAATTTATAATTGTCTCGAATATAATTATAAGTTGAAAGTAAAAATCCGCCTGTTCCCGACGCTGGATCGTGAATTTTCATTCCTGGTTCGGGTTTCATAACTTTTACAATTGCATTAATTAAAGGTCTTGGTGTGAAATATTGTCCTGCTCCGCCTTTAACATCCGCCGCGTTTTTTTCTAAAAGTCCTTCGTAAGCATCACCTTTAACATCCGCTTCTAAATTTAACCAGTTTTCTTTATTAATTAAATCGACAATTAATCTTCTTAATTTTGAGGGGTCCTGAATTTTATTTTGAGCTTTCCTAAATATAACTCCAATTATTCCAGATTCCTTTCCAAGTTCATTTAATAATTCAATATAATGTCCTTCTAATTCTGAACCTTCTTTACTTAACAAAGATTCCCAATTATATTTTTTTGGAATGTCTGATTTTTTATTGTAAGGGGCTTTTGTTCTTTCATCATCCATTTTTAGAAATAATAGATAAGTCAATTGTTCAACATAATCTCCATATGATAGGCCATCGTCTCTAAGGATGTTACAATAATTCCATAGTTTGTTTACAAGTTGTTGTGATTCTGTCATTTTTTAATTATTTCTTCACATTTATTTACAAAAGAATATGCATCTTTTTTTATTTTCTCTGCTATTTCTTTAGTTGTCTGTTTTGTAATACTATATTGAGCGATTTCTCTTTTTTGTCTTGCTTCAGATAATTCCTGCACTTCTTCTTTTTTTAGAGAAGCATTTTTTAATAATAAATAAGTTTCTTCGTCAAGGATTTTCCTTTTAACAAAATACTCTTCGAGAATGGCGATTGTTGCCGAGTGGTTTTTACTTCTGAAACCAATTTTTGCAATTAAACTCAATGCAGCAGAATACATTGCATAATACCCTGTTATAACTATCCATTCCTGGGCTTCATAATTTTGAGAGATTTTCAGTAATTCTTTAATTTTCTGGTTATTGATTTTATTTAAAATATCTAATGTTTCTAAATTATATCTCGCCTTCTCGAGATAACTTTCTGCTTTTTGAGGCATTGTTTTATCTTTTACTGCCTGCCCGATTTTTATATAAAATCCTATTTTTTTCATTTAATATACTCTCCCGTAAAAAAAATCTTCCCCATTAAAAACTAATGCATACTTCTTTAGATCTTCCCAAAGTTCAGGGTTTTCTTCTTTTATTTTTGGGAATTCTGTTTTTTTAACAAATACGGGGGAAATATTTAAACCATACCTTGATTTTATTTGGTTTATGGAATTTATTGAATCTTTTTCTGAATCCGAAACGATCATTAAATCAATATCCGAGTTTTTTGTTTCATTCTTTTTGGAGTAGCTTCCAAACAAAATAACCATTCCTAAAATTTCCTGCGAAGCAAGTCTTATTGCATTGTAAATTATTTTATGTTTATTTGCAAAATCAACTAACCTTTCTGCCATATAATGATGAAATGCACGTTTAAGATACAAGTTATTAAAATCTGGTTTGTATACAAGGGTCTTGCCTATTTTTTTAAGGGAAACAACCTTCTTTTTTTCTAAATCTTTCAAAGCTGTATAAACTCTTTCGTAGGAATATCCGCTTCTTTCAATAATTTTGCTTATTACTTTTTCTTCACCTTCGGGGAAAAAACATTTTAGAATAGAATCCTCGAGCTGACTTATCTGATTATTCCCGTAAAGTATTTTATTTTCTTTTGCTTTCGTCATTTTTTGATATTTTTAATTTATTGATTTTTCAATAATATTATTGATTATTCAGGTTTAAATATTTTTCTCTTTAATTAATCTCCCTTCAAACGCACTTTTCAAAATGCTTTTTTTTAATTTCTCTGCTTTCTCGAGGGAATTATTGACCGCTTCTTCGACTTTATCGATGACGGAGAATTTTGATTCTATTTGAGAGACTATGGCTTGTTGGAGGGGTAGGAAAGGGGGGAAGGCAATTTTAATTTTTTTAACAAGATTTAAATAAATCCCTTTTTGAGCTACTCCTCTTGATTGATTTTCAAGTTTTTGCTGTACTTCTGGACTTAATAAAAAATAATGCAATAAATAGGAATTAATAATTTCCTTGGGTTTTAAAACTGAAACACTTCTCTGTAAAGCAAATGGGATATATTCTTTTTTAACTACCAAAGATCGTCCGATAGTCCCAACAGTAGTCAATAAAACATCATTTTCTTGGACATTAGTTCTTTTATTTTCTAAGTCAAAATCTTCTTTAGAAATATATCTGAAGCTATCTAAAATTAATTTTCCATTAAAAATATTTCTTGCACTTAACATCTTTATTCCTTCTTCTTTTTTCGAAGGGGGATTGTGTGATCCATCAGTTATCTTTTCACAAACATCATTCAAAGTTTTTTCCTCCCAATCTTCCCCTTTTTCAAACGCCTTTTTCAAAACAGCTTTTCTGTAAAGTTGGATTTTGTTTTTTGCGGATTTTAGGTTTTTTATTGCGTTGTCTATTTTTGAGAAGTTTGATTCTATAGCGGAGACTATGAGAGATTGTGTTTCTTGAGAGGGTTTTCTTATTCCAAGTTCTAACATTTTTTGAGCTTTCAAGTGTGGAATTCCTGTTCCTTTCATATCTTTATTAAATTCCTGAAATTTTGATTTTAAAAAATAGCTCAAATAATCTTTATTCAAATCATCAACATTGATTCTTATTCTCAATATTGTTGAACCGACTGCTCCTTTAACTCCTGTTCCAACAAGTCCGGAGTTTGCCCCGTCAGCGACGATTAGAATATCTTCGGGAATTGCCTCTGTATAATTTTTATCTTCTGTAAAAAATTCTGGTTCTGCTCCTCGCAGAGTGTCTATTAATAAATATGGAACAGAATTTTTTGTTTTGATTTTTGAAGAATTTACTTTTTTACCTTTACGTAAATCGCAAAGTTCTGAGATTTTTTTGAATTCTATTTGGTTAGTTTGAGTTTGTTTCATATTAACAAAGAATCTTATTATTTTGGTTCTTCCAACGAATATCAAATGTAGAAGAAAGAGACTGAATTAAATCTCCCGCAATTTTTTTAGGTAGGATGATGACGAAACTTTCTTTTTTTCTAATTGAAAAACCATGACCTAAAATATACAAAGTATCATCAGTTATAATATATCTGTCATGTAAACAATCAGAATTAATTGCTTTTATTTCAATATTCGGATTTTCGGTTTTGAAGTCTTGTAAATCTTTAGACGAAACGCTGACATTCTGTTTAAGCCCTGAAGTTAAAAATTTTATATTTGATTTATCAACTTTTTCTAAAGCATCAAGGGAATCTTCATTAAGATAAGGATCACAAATTTTTATTTTTCCTTTTAGACTCTTTAATAAATCCACAAATCTTTTTCTAGAATTTCTTGGTTTTCCTGATTCAAAATAAACTACATCTAATTCTTCTTTATCTTTTTTAGGAGGCTCCCTTTGAAAATATTTATATTTCCCTCTTTTCCCTTTTCTTTTCAAATCTTTAGATTTATTTAATGCTATACTTATCGCCGCTTTATCAGGGTGGTATCCTTTGGAATTCAACTTCCCTTCCACATCTTGTAAACTTTTTTCTGAGCTAAAAAATTTATCTTCATAAAGGTTCTTGATTAATTCGGGTATTTGAGCTACCATTTACTTTAAAACCTCCTTAACTTTCTTTAAATCATAATTTTTAATATAATACTTATTTCCTTCTTTTGAAACAAACTTTTGTAAAGTTTTATCTCGAGAGATATCTTTAGCAGAACCTTCTTTAATGTTAGTGTCTTCTGCTATTTCCTTTGGTCCAACCTTTTCATCTTCTATAATCCCTTGGTCAATCATTATTTTCCTTACACATAAATATATTGCTATCTTTTTCCAAACAGGAGATTTTTCAAATTCCTCTGTGTATCTTATAATCTTATTTTTTCCTATACTCTCAATAAAAGGATTAACTATTTCAGCAACTAAACTTTTATCCAAAGGTTCATTTTCGTCTACAATAAATTTTTCAAAAGGGTTTTCAGTTTCCATTTTTACTTTTTTCCCCTAATTTTTCTTTGCATTTATATAAATTATAATTTGGAACAAAATATTTTTTATTTTCTGATTTAACAATATTTTTCAAATCTACAGAAATATATTTTCTAACACTAGAACCCTTTATGCCTAAAATATTTTCTATTTCTTTTTGATTTATTTTCTCGTCAAAGTCTTTTTGAAGGTTTTTTATTATAATTATTTTTCTTCCAAGAAGATAAACCAAAATCTTTTGTAATCCCATTAATTTATAGAATTCTTCATTAAAAATTATTTCTCCTGTTTTTTTATCAAATCTCAAATATTTTAAAACGAGTTCTGCCAGTAATTCTATATTTGGATTTTCTTCTTCATCCACAATTAACTTGTCTAATGCGTCTTTAGTTTCCATTTTCAATCCAAAAATATCTTAAGATTCCTCCTTCTTTAACTGCTTCAATCTTCTTTCTATTTTTCCAAACTGCCAATAAATCCCTTAACTTTTTTGGGACGACAGGACGTCCATTAGTTTTAAAGATATCTAAAATTTCTTCAAAAGAAATACCGTTCTTTGAATGGCAAAAATTTGACTTTAAAAGTTCTTCAAGCAATTCATTATGTTTTTTACTCTTGTCAGAAAAAATAAAATTATCTCCTGAAATTAAATCTGGTTTTTCAATTAATTGATTTAATTTATCTTCTAATATTTTTATTCTTCTTTCATGGTTTTCTAAAATTTCTTTATTTTCCATTTTAAGCTTCTTTGTAAATCCAAGCCTCCTTATCATCTCGCTCTTCTCTTTTTCTGATTAAAATGCTTTCTTTTATCAAACGAGCAAGATATGGTTGAAGAGTAGTCGTTTTGCAATTAATTGCTAATTCTGCTAATTTATTTTTTACATCCCCAATTGTTCTTCCTTCCGCAAAAAAACCATTTTCTTTAAGAGAGATTATGTGATCATAAAATCCTTTTTTAATCGGCTTTTTCGGAGGCGATTTTTCAATTTGGATTTTTATTTCTGAATTTTCTCGTCGTATTTTTTCATATTCTTCTTGTGCTTCTTTGAAACTATCTGCCTCTATAGCTACTTGAATTTCTGAAAGTGGAAATATGAATGTTTTTTTATTGTTAATCATTGCAAAACAAGAAATTTAAACTTTTTAAATCTTTCTGTATTATAGAGACTATAAAGTGTAATATTAATTACACCTTAAATAGTTTCTGATTATTTGATGAAGCGTGTGCGAAGAAAAGTAAAATAAAATATGACTATAAAATTTTTCAGAGTAATTTTATTAAAAAAAGAGAATTTCAATTTTAAAATTTATTATTGAATTGCCAATATAATTAACCATAAAATTATGGTTTGTAATTATACTAACCACCCATTATAAGTTATAAAATAATAATAAGATAATAATATGATATTTACCTGTAAATCTTTATAATAATGATTTATATAATATCTAATAAAAAGTGTTTATGTATTACACCTTAAATAGTTTCTGATTATTTGATGAAGCGTGTGCGAAGAAAAGTAAAATAAAATATGCTCATTTTAATCATCCCCCAATCCTCTCATTTACTTCTAACAATAACTTTCCAAAATTATTTCCACCGCCAAAAACTTTAACCGCCTTTCCTAATCCTCCCATTCTCTGTAAGTTTGCAACATTTTCAAAATCGTCGGCTTCAATTTCTGCGGTTGTTGCTATGTGTTCTTTTATACACTCAAGCCATTGCATTTGTTCTTTGGTATAATTAGCTCCATTTTCTTTTTGTGTTGCAAGCCATTCTTTGAATCTTTTCTCGACGGTGTTATTGTATGGCTCGAGTTCTTTTGTTTTTTCTATTTCGTATTTCAAAAGAGAAATAAAGTCAGCAATCTTTTCTGCTTTTGTTTGACCTTTTACTTTTCCGTCTTCAATGCTTTTGTAAGCGTTCCATAGCTTTGAAGTTGTCAATCCATAAGGAGGAGTTCTTATTTTTTCAGATAAATTTTTCAAATCTTTCCATTTTATCCTTCCTTTATGCTCATATAAAACTTCAATTGCATCAAGTTCGTTTTTATTTTTCTCTATGAATTTTCTAAAAGAGCCAACAACTTCTTTTGCCTTTTCTTTTGCAAATTCTGAAAGCCCGGCATATTCTACTTTGTCAATAGAAACATCGTCGATAATTACATCAATTTCTTTTTTAATTTCAAGAAGCCTTTCTAAAAACTTTGGCTTTTCTATAAAACTTATTGTTGCCTTTTTCATTCTTTCAATAGAAACTTTATTAATTTGCTCTTTAGTTGGTTTTTCTCCATGTTTTTGCTTTGCTTCTTCTAAAGTAAAATCTTCATTGATTGCTAGAACAAAATCTTTTGAAAACTCGCTCAAACTCTTTCCCGAAATTTCTTCTAGTTCTTTATTCTGTTTTGGAATTAGTTTTTTCTCTAACCTAGATAAACGAGAAGCCATTGAGGACAGATTTTCTTTTTTTGGTTTTCCATATTGAATTAATTTTACTAATTTCTCAAAAGAAACTTTTCTACCTAATTGTTCTAAAGGGGTTGTCTCATTCAAATCTTTATTATCTAAAACCCCAACAGCATCGACAATTACAAATCTTTCTTTAACTGCATTTGGAGTAACCTGATTAAAATCCTCTTTTTTCATCACCCTAACCCCCCGCCCTTTCATCTGTTCAAATAATAAACGAGATTTAACAGCCCTCATAAACACAACTATTTCAAGAGGTTTAATGTCTGTTCCTGTCGCAATCATGTCAACACTAACTGCAATTCGCGGATTGAACGAATTTCTAAATTCTTTAATTAATTGTTTTGGAGTTTTTCCCTCGGTCTTATAGGTAATTTTAACAACAAAATCATTTCCTTCATTAAACTCTTCTCTTATAATTTTTGTAATGTCTTCTGCGTGTGAATCATCTTTAGCAAAAAATAAAGTTTTAGGAGTAACGCTTCTATTGGGAAAAACACTTGGAAGCATTTTTTCTTTGAACGCTCTAATAACAGTTCTAATTTGATCTTCAGAAACAACCCTTCTATCTAACTCCTCAGCATTATATCCAATCTCATCTTCTAATTTTTCCCAACGCAATTCCCTTGTTCTTTTATCTCTTTTAACAATTGTCTCTCCTTTTGGAATATTGCTTCCGGATTTTGTTATATTTGTTTTAATATCATAAACATCAAAGTCTACATTAACATTATCTGCAACTGCTTCGTCATGGCTGTATTCCATAACTAAATTTTTCTTAAAAAATCCGATGGTGCTTTTTGAAGGTGTTGCCGTTAACCCAATTAAGAAAGCATCAAAATATTCTAAAACTTGTCTCCATAGTCTATAAATTGACCTGTGACATTCATCGACGATAATCACGTCAAATTCTTCTATTGATAGTTTAGGATTATAATCTAATTTTTCAAAATCAGAAGAAAGAGCATCAATTAATTTTTCATCTTCTTCCTCTTCTTCTGTCATTTTCTTTCCTTTAACCATAGAATACATTCTTTGGATTGTAGAAATACAGACTTGTGTTGATTCACTTATTTTATTTCCTTTTAGGTGTTGAACATTGTGCAAATCTGTGAATTTTCTTCCGTCGCCAGGGACTTCAAAATTTTCAAATTCTTGTAAAGTTTGGTCTCCCAAATTTGACCTATCGACTAAAAATAATATTCTTTCCGCTTTTCCATTTTTTATTAAGTCTTCGCAAATATTCACTGCTGTAAAAGTTTTTCCAGAGCCAGTTGCCATTTGAATTAAAGCTCGGGGTTTGCCTTGAGACATTGATTCTTTTAAATTTTCTATTGCTCTTTTTTGAACTTCCCAAAGAGAAGGATTCTTATATTTTTTATTTAATGCGAGATTATACCTTAAGTTTTCTTTTTTCCCTTTTTTTATCCATCTCTCAAGAGTTTCTGGTTTATGAAATGCAAAAATTTCTCTACTTCTAAATTTAGGTTCCCATTTATTAGTAAACCTTGTAATTGTTCCTGTTGACTCATAAAGAAAGGGTAAGTCATCATCGATTTTATCATAATCATCAGATAATCCTCCAGAATATTTTGAAGTTTGGGGTTCTTTCCCAATTAAAGTGCTTCCTTCTTTTTTTGCCTCAATAATTCCTACAGGTTGACCCTCCACGAACAAAGTATAATCTGCTTGGCCAACTTTTCCCATTTCAAAAAATTCTACAGCAACGCCTTTTGAAGAATGAACATTCGCGGATTTGTAATGTTGAATATTCCACCCTGCTTTTCTCAAAAGAGGATTTATTTTTTCATGTCTTGCCTTGTTTTCAGGAGTTTCAGAGTATCTATCCATAATCTTTTTAAGAAAACCTATTTTAAAGTCTTTTCCTTCTGGTTCCAATAATTATCTTCCACAATCACAACACTATCAACAACTTTTATCCCCAATTCTTCACCAACTTCTTTTAATTTTTTATTTATTTCCAAATCTTCCACACTCGGCTTTGGATTCCCACTCGGATGATTATGCACAAGAACAATTTTAGATGCCGAGTTTTTTATTGCGGGTTTGAAAACTTCTCGAGGGTGAATGATTGAAGCGTCAAGAATTCCTTTACTTATTAATTGTTCTCCGATAATGTTGTTTTGGGTATTGAGCATTAAAATGTAAAAGTGTTCTTCTTTTTTGTCTTTCAATCTCTCATGAAAATAATTAAAAACATCCCCGGCACAAGAAATTTTGGTTATTGGATTTTTTGATTGATTGTATCTCTTCCCCAACTCGGCCATTGCTAATATTTGCATCGCTTTACTCGGTCCAATCCCTTTTATCTTCTGGAGTTCTTTTAATGAACACCCAAATAATTTATCCAAACCATATTCCGCGATTAATCGATTACTCATGTCTACAACGTTCTCCCCGATTGTTCCCGTTCTTAGAAGAATTGCGAAAAGCTCGGATTCACTCAATGCTTCGGGCCCTAATTTTTTAAATCGTTCTCTCGGCCTATTTTGTTTAGGCATGTCGTGAATTTTCATAAAATAAAAATGGTTTGGAGGATTATATAATTTGGGTTTTGGTATTGGCTCGCAAGCTCGCATATTGGGAAGTAATTAATATAAAATCATATCTCACAAATAATCACCAATAGTTGCTCAAACGACGTCGGAGAATTTATTTGATAATAACTTTTTCTTTGAAGCATTCAGGCGAAGCGGAATGCGAGGGATTGGGGAGAAAAGTTTAAAAGTAGGAAAATCTTACTTTCTTACATGGAAATGATAAAGATGAGTTCAAAGGGACAGATTGTAATTCCATTAAAGATTAGAAATGAATTAAAGCTAGACGAAGGTTCGATGATGGTCATCGATAAAGTGAAAGGTGGAATTGCAATAAAAAAGGTGGATGAAAAATTTGTTGCAAAAATAGAAAGAAGTATGAAAGATATTGTTGCAGGAAGAATTACTGAATGGAAAGGTTAAGTTTCTTTCTTAGTTATTTTCAAAAACTATAAATATCCTCTTTTCTTTAGTGTTTTATGCAAGAGGTGATAAAGGCGTCGGGCGAGAAAGAAAGATTTAGTTCTAAAAAAATTTATCGAGGGATTGTGCTTGCTGGAGGGTCGAAGAAGTTGGCTTCTGATACACTGGATTATGTTCGAAAAAATTTTAAACAGGATATTACGACGGAGGAGATTCTTTCTTTGGTTTTGAAAAGTTTGAAGAGCGAGCGGGGCGTTGCGGCGCGGTATGATTTGAAACGGGCGATAATGTCTTTGGGTCCGAGCGGGTTTCCGTTTGAGACTTATTTTTCTGCAATCCTTAGTGAGCATGGTTACAAGACTTCACTTAGACAAGTTTTGAAAGGAAAAAATGTGAATCAGGAAATTGATATTATTGCGAAAAATAAACATTCGTATATGGTCGAGTGCAAGTATCATAATAATTCTGGGAACTATGCGGGGTTGAAAGAGGCGATGTATACTTATGCGAGGTTTCTCGACGTGAAAAAATATCATTTGGATTTTCCGTGGTTGGCGACGAATACGAAATGTTCAGATAGCGCGAAGAATTATGCAAAGGGCGTGGATTTGAAAATTACAAGTTGGAATTTCCCGAAGGATGAAAGTTTGCAAAAAATGATTGAGGACAAAAAACTTTATCCTGTGACTTTGGTGCGAGACATAAGTTCTGAAAATAAAAATAAATTATATTCGGCGCATGTTATGTTTATTCGGGATTTGGTTAATTTGTCTTTTAATGATTTGAAAAGAAAGACTAAAATTTCCGACGATGTTTTGAAAAAGATTATTTCTGAAGCGAAGGAAATTTTGGGTTGAAACTAGTTTCTCCAAACTGAATATAATAAACTCTTTCTTAAAGATTATAATTAAATACTATGGAGGTTAAAAAATGAATACTTGGGCAATTGTAGGAATTTTCGTTGGGATATTGGTTATTGCGAGTGTTGCGTTAGTGACAGCGAATGCTGGTGAAGATGCTGATGTTCCTGTTAGTTCGCAATCCTGTTCTACTTGTGGCAACTCGTGCACTGCTGAATCAAATTGTGGTTTAGCGACGTGCGGTGCTGTTAGTGGTGGGACTTGTGGTTGTGGTAAATAACTAACAAAGTATATAAATTATTTTTTCTTTTTTTAAATTAGATAAATTTTAAAGGATTGTTTCTATATAATAATATGAAAAAAGAGGGAAGAGATAGATTACGAGGGTTTATTGAAATTTTTGCTGTAATTGCGTTGTTTATTTTTTTTGCGTATTTAGTTCAGGCGAATTATGATTATTTTCAGGGGCTTCTTGGGGATAAGCAAGGAGGGATGTTTTATTATTTTATTATTAGTGTGGTTTCGATTTTGATTGCACCGATTAGTGCTACGCCTCTTTTGCCCGTCGCTGCGAATCTTTGGGGTTGGTTGAATGCGGCGATAATTAGCGTGGTTGGTTGGACAATTGGTGCTTGGCTTGCTTTTATTATTGGAAGAAAATATGGAATTGAAATTGTGAAGAGATTTGTTTCAATGGAAAAAATTCATAAAGCTGAGGCGAAAATTCCTCGAGATCATTTGTTTTGGAGTGTTGTTATTTTTAGAATTATTTTGCCGACGGATATTTTAAGTTATGCTTTGGGAATTTTTACAAAGATGAAAACTTCTCGTTATATTTTGGCGACGATACTTGGTTTGATTCCTTTTACTTTTGCTTTAGCGTATCTTGGAACGATTCCAATTTTGTATCAAGTGATTGTTTTCGTCGTGGGAATAATTATTATTGGAATTTTATTTCTTGCGAGATATTTTATTTTTTCAAAAAATCAAAACGCTTAAAAAGTATTGTTTCTATATTCTATCATGGGTAAGTTATTAATTATTTCCGTTGTGGTTCTTTTGGTTTTGGTCGTTGGTTTTGTTTTGTTTAATAATTCTAGTGAAGAAAATATTAGTGGGAAAACAATTTTAAATGTGGATGAAAATTTAGTGAACGAAGAAAATAATTTTGCGGATTTCACTTCGGAGTTTACTTGTTCTATGATGAAAGGTTTTGATGCTTCAGAAACTTTGGATGATAATCTTGGTGTGCTTGCTCAAACTGAAAGTATTGCTGAAAAATATGATTTGACTTTGGAAGATATTGAAACTTTAGAAAAGAAGTATGAAAATAATATTGAGTTCCAGCAAAAAGTTTTTGAGGGTATGAAAAAATTGTGTCCTGAAAGTTTAGAGGGTGCTTCGTTGCAATAAAAATGGGAAAAAAATTAAGAAGAAAATTAGCGTCGGTAGGTGTGTGGTTTGGATTAGCCATTGTTATTTTTACACATGTTTATGTTTTGGCCGTTGGGCTTCCGCAGGAAATGGTTAGAACTCACGCAATACTCAATTTAATCGCGGGTGGTTTGATGCTTATTAGCGGTTTGAATATGGGAAAATAATCATTAAATTGAAAGGAGGTAAAAATGGTGAAAAAAAGAAAAAATATTAAGAGTGCGTCTTCTGGGGAAAAAGAGTATTCATGTAAAGGTGTGCACGGAATCGGAATGTTAATTTTCGGTTTGGTGATTGCATTAAACGCATGGTATGGTTGGACAGATGCTTGGTTGCTATTAGGTGGACTTTTAGCTCTTGGCGGATTGAAGAAAATATTTATGATGCCTATGTGTTGTAAATAAAGTTTTTTATTTTTGTTTTTATTTTTTATAATGACAAGCTTTTTATAGTCAAGTGTTTCTAACTTAAAATGCAAAATAAAAACTCTTTAAAACTGGAAGATATTTTTCCTGATGGATGTAAAATTAAGTTGGACAGCGACGGAAGATTATCTCTCACAGCAGGAATGACATTTAATTTTATTCAGACGAATGAAGAAAATAATATCGGTCTTGAATATCCTTGTTATAATTGTGTTCGAACATGTGAAGTTAGAAAAGTTGAATATAGAGATAAAAAAAATAGATATTTTATCCAGCCTTCAAATACTCCTTGTAGAAAAGTTTCGGTTGAAATTACCGAATATTAAAAAATAAAAATAAAAATAAAAATTTATTTACTCAGATGTTTCTTCTGGTTCTGAAGCCAAAAAAGCCCACCAGGGTTTTTGTGTTCTTATGATTTCCCCAGTTTCTGCGTCAACTTGTGCTTGAACTTGCATTTTTGCTCCGAACAAACCTAAAACTTTTGATTGTCTTTGAGTTTTTAATTCGTAAGCCATTTTTGTTTGGTCTCCATTTCCAACTTCTCTAAGTTCTATGTTACATTCTCCGTCACAATTTTTTAATCTTAATTTGTTTAATGCAGTTTGAGAAGCGGTGTTCGGCATTACTTTAACTTCTGCGTCTTGTCCGTTTGAAAGTCTCGCGTAAAGTCTTGTTTGTTCTTCGTTCTGATACATTTCGCACGGGCAGTCAGCGTTAACTTCGCCTGATTGAAGTCTGAACATGTTTCCTACTCGAGACATACTCATTTTTCCTCCAGCGAAATTTAATTCTCCTTCTTGCGCCATTATCTTTGCTCCGATTCCTTCACCAGTTCCCTCGCCTTCTCCGTCTTGTCCGCCAGCAGCGATTACTGAATCATGATAAGGGCCAGTTCCGTCCTGAGCTCCAACTTCTGCACTTACACATACCAAACTCATTAAAGCGATTGTGGCAAAAACCATTACACTTAAAATTGTTTTATTCATTTTGATACCTCCTTTCATTTCTGTTTGAAGGTAATTTATTTTTCATATCACACCTAATCTTTTTTATTATTTAATTTCTTCGTGAAACTCCCTGTTAACAAGTTGAAACATCACCGAATTTTGTAAACAGCGCTAACTCTTGCGGATATTTCTTTATCGCCTGGTTGAATATTTGTTGTTGCTTCTTTTGCCATCATCGCATCTTCAGAAACACCAGAGGCAGAATAAACTCTCCAAGGATAATAATTGAAATCGTCTAAAGAAACTGAAACTAATTTTCCTACTTTTTTGTCTAGCCCGTCTGCTAAAGCTTGTGCTTGAACTTTCGCGTCTTGAGCTGCGAGTTTGATTGCTTCGGCTTTTGCTTCGCTTTGTTTTTCTGGACTTAATTCAAAATTGATGTAAGAAATTCCTGCACCTGCATTCACTCCAGCGTCGATGACTTGCCCTATTTTTTGTGTCTCGGAAGTTGACATTTCTATTTTTATTGAGTGAGTTGCGACATAACCTTTTGGAATCATTTTTCCATTAATCCATTCGTTGTTCGGGTAGACGTTGAAATTTTCTGTGATTATGTTTTTTTCTTCAAATCCTAATGCTAAAATGTTTGTTGTTAATTTTTCTACTATTTCGGAATTCAATTGGTTTGCTTCGGAGCTTGTGGTTGCTTTTGATTCGACGTTAAAATAAACCGTGACTAAGTCTGGCATTGAGTTGAAAGTTGCTTGTCCGTTGACGGAAATTGTGTCTGATGCGGGACTTAATTTGTAAATTCCAATTAAAGATAATAAGATAATTCCTACCACAATTATTGTTGTTATTTGAACTGACTTGTGCATGAAATATTAAAGAAACGTGGATTTATAAGTTTTGGGGGAAGTTTTATAATTCTCTTAAACATTCTTAATTCATGAAACTCGAAACACAGGTTAAGAAAACTCTTGAGAAAATCAAATTGAGTAAGAAAGATAAAATTATTGTTGCGTTGTCTGGAGGGAAGGATTCTACGACGACGGCGTATCTTTTGAAAAAGTTCGGGTATAATCTTGAGGGTTTGCATATTGATTTGAAAATTGGAAAATATAGTGATGACTGTCGGGGCGCGGTTGTGGAGTTGTGCGAGATGTTGGGAATTGGTTTGCATCTTTATGATATGAAAAAGGAAATGGGCGGTTCGATGTGTTATATTCGGACGGGGATTCAGAGTTCGCAGAAAGGAAAGGGTTTGAAAAATTGTGCGATTTGTGGGGTTATGAAAAAATGGATTTTGAATCGTGAGGTGCGGAAGTTGAAGGCAAATTTTATTGCGACGGGGCATAATCTCGACGACGAGGTGCAGACTTTTTTGATGAATATATTTAAGGGTTCGCCGAAGTTGAGTGCGAATACTGGGGCGGTTACACAAAATATTTCGAATAAAAAATTTGTTCCGCGAATTAAACCTTTATTTTATGTTTTGGAAAACGATATTCGAGATTATACAAAAAAGAAAAAGTTGCCGGTGGTTTATGAAAAGTGCCCGTGTGCAATTGATTCTTATCGGATAACTTTGAGGAAGTTTTTGAATAGTTTGGAAGAGAAAGATAAAGTTAATATTATGAAAAATTTTGACAAGTTGAAAAAGAGAATTGAAAAACTGAAGGACAAGGATAAGAGTTTGGAGTTTTGTGAGGTTTGTGGGGAGCCTTCTCGAGGGAAAATTTGTAAAATGTGTGCTTTGATAAAAGGTTAGGAAGATTTATAATCTGGGTTTCTGAATGTTTCGTATGAAAAGTTTAATTCAAAAAACTGGGAAAATATGGGGAATAATTAACTTGATTTCAATTTTGAGTGGGGGATTTGCTACAGACACTTATAATACCACTATGGATAAAATTAGAGAAAGAAAAAGTCTTGAGTTGGGATTAGTAAAGTTAAATGAAGGCTTGATAAAATACAGAGAAAATGCTGTTGAATGTCTGCTTGAGAGAAAAGGTTATGAAGTTGTTTTGGAAGGAATTAGAAAAAATAAAAAATATTCTGATAAAAATAAAATACATCTCTTTGAACATTTGAAACCTCACGACACGGAAAGTTGTAGGACTGCAAAAGAATTGCAGGATAAAATTGATGTTTATTTTCGATTAAGACCAGATGTTGGAAACATGGAAAGTTATACTGGAGTGATAAGTGTATTGGATTCTTGGGAAATTATTAAAGGGCAATACAAAAATTATTTGAGGTGATAGTACATTGTTAAGTTAAAGGTTGGCGAGGCTTTTTCTCACCACTAAAAAATTAAAATGAAAAACAGATAAATATAAATAAGAGTTATACTTTAAATTAATATGAAAAATAAAACTTCTTTATTAACTTGCAATAGATTTTTAAACTACTTTATCTATAATAATTTTATGAAAAGAGGTAACCGAAAGGTTTAAAATTATGGATTCTGAAAATATTATTATGGAAAAGGAAAATTCATATAAAGTTGGAGAAGATTTAGTGGAAGTAGATTTTGCTCAAGAATTTCAAGATGCAATAATTTCAAGTAAAGTTCTAACTTTTACAAATGAAGATTTAAAAAATAAAATTTTAAATGCAAAAAAGGAACAATTAATAGTTGTAACTTCTACAATTAATTCTCCAAAAATAGTAAAGGAAGTTAATTATTACGACGAAGAATTTGTTTTTGAATCCTTATAGGAATTTATTATGGGATGTGAAATAACTTTTCCTGCAAAAATATGTTCTTGATGAATTTTTTATAAAAGATATTTTAAAAGACAAAGTTAATGCTTCAAAAATATTAATGAAATTAAGTTATATTCATTCTAATTCAAAACAATATAGTATGATACATAATAGAATGTTTGATGAATGTTTTAAAAATTCTATAAAGGATAAAAACATAAGAGGATATGCCTTATTAGGAGTAATGAGTCCAGAACCATTTCCTTCTTTTGTCCAGAATGAAACTGATATTGAGTCTAAAATTGTAAGATATGCGATAAATCTTGCTACTAAAAAACCATATACAACAATTATTTTAACCTCTGAAGAACAAAGTAAAAAATATTTTAATAACAAACATTATGTGAATGGAAATGTTAAAAGTAGTGTTCTTGTTGTATTCGGGGAAATTGCTTCAAAGGTCATAGATATCGTTGCAAATCATAAAAATTAATTCTTGCTTAAATTAATCAATTCCAACCATTTATTTTCAGAATTAAGTTTTAATTCAGGAATAGCCAACTCATAAGGACAGCACTTAATCGCTTGATGAACTCTTATAAAATTATAGAAAATAACTAAACCTTTCTATTGTTAATATACTAAATATAATACATCAAAAGGTTTATAAATAAAAGAATACAATGTTTTAGTATGGTACAAGAAAAAGAGGAATACGGACACGAAATAAACATTAAAGGAAATAGATGTTATCGTTGTGGGCATATTTGGATTCAAAGAGAAAAAGATAAACCTTCTGTATGTCCTAAATGTAAAAGCCCTTATTGGGATAGACCTAAAACTAAATTTAATAAGGATGAGAAAAAATGAAGGAAAAGAAAACATTTCATAAAAGTTTAACTAAAGCAAAAACAAGTAAAAAAGACGAATTTTATACTCAACTATCTGATATTGAAAAAGAGTTAGGACATTATAAAGAACACTTTAAAAATAAAGTTATTTTTCTTAATTGTGACGACCCAGAAGAAAGTAATTTTTGGAAATATTTTGAATTGAATTTTAAATATTTGGGATTAAAAAAATTAGTAGCAACACATTTTGGAAATGGCAGACCTGCATATAAACTTGAAATTGTCCGAGATATAAACAATGATGGAAAAATAGATAATCTTGATATTGTGAGAACTCCATTAAAACAAAATGGAGATTTTAGAAGTCCTGAATGTATAGAGATTTTAAAAAAGGCAGACATTATTGTAACAAATCCCCCTTTTTCTTTGTTTAGAGAGTTTGTTATTCAATTAATGGAATATAATAAAAAATTTATAATAATAGGGCACATTAATGCGGTATCGTATAAAGAAATTTTTAAATTAATTCAAGAAAATAAAATTTGGTTAGGGTATAGCATTCATAGTGGAGATAGGGAGTTTAAAGTTCCTGATGATTATCCATTAAATGCCTCGGGTTATAGGGTTGATGAAAAAGGAATTAAGTATATTAGGATTAAAGGGGTTAGATGGTTTACTAATTTAGATTACAAAGAAAGACACGAAGATTTAATCCTCTATAAAACATATAAGGGGAATGAAGACGACTATCCAAAATATGATAATTATAATGCTATAAATGTAGATGTGACAAAAGAAATTCCAATGGACTATAAAGGGAGTATGGGTGTTCCTATTACCTTTATGGATAAATATAATCCTGACCAATTTGAAATTGAGACTCTTGGTATTGGCGAAGCTAATTTTACGCCAACAAAAAAATATGGAAAATTTAGAGATGCCATTACTGGAAAACCCTCTCCTGATAAACGTGATTTCTTGTTATATCTAAAGGATAAAAATGGAAAATATCTAACGACAGAAGGATACAGAGTTAGAAAAGTATATGCTCGTATAATTATAAAGAATAAGAAGATTTAAATAATTCTTTTTTAGTTATTTTCTTATGAAGATTGAACTCAAAGAAATATCTGTTAAGGATGTTATTAAAGAATATAAGAATGATGATGAAGAAGGTGTTGTGGGATATGCGGGGAAATTAAATATCCGTCCAAAATATCAAAGAGAATTTGTGTATAAAGATAAACAGAGAGATGCTGTAATTGAAACAATAAGGAAGAGTTTTCCTCTTAATGTTATGTATTGGGTTAAAAATAAAGATGGGACTTTTGAAGTAATGGATGGGCAACAAAGGACAATAAGTTTTTGTGAATATATTGATGGAAAATTCTCTTTAAATTTCCAATATTTTCATAATCTTGAAGAAGATGAAAAAGAACAAATTCTAAACTATAAACTGATGGTTTATTTTTGTGAGGGAACAGATAAAGAAAAGTTAGATTGGTTTAAGATTATTAATATTGCTGGAGAAAAACTAACCGACCAAGAATTAAGAAATGCGATTTATACAGGAACTTGGCTAACAGATGCAAAAAGGCATTTTAGTAAAACTGGATGTCCCGCTTATAATCTTGCAAGTGATTATATGAAAGGTTCTCCAATTAGACAGGATTATTTAGAAACTGCAATTAGTTGGATTGGTGATGGAAACATAGAAGAATACATGGCTAAAAATCAAACCAAACCCAACGCAAATGAATTATGGCTATACTTTCAAGCAGTTATTAATTGGGTTAAGGCAGTTTTTCCAAAATATCGTAAAGAAATGAGAGGTGTTGATTATGGAATTTTATATAATGAATTTAAGAGTAAGCAGTTTGATTCTAAAAGAATAGAAAAAGAAATTGTTGAATTAATGCAAGATGAAGATGTAACCAAAAAATCAGGCATTTATCCTTATGTTATAACGAGAAATGAAAAATATTTGAGTATTCGTTCTTTTACAGACAAAATGAAAAGAGAAGCATACGAAAGGCAAGAAGGAATATGTCCTAAATGTAAAGAACATTTTGAAATAGAAGAAATGGAAGCAGACCATATAACCCCGTGGCACGAGGGTGGAAAAACAACCGCTGAAAATTGTCAAATGTTATGTAAACACGATAATCGTATTAAGTCAGGAAAATAATTTTTTTATTTATCTACCAACCTTTAAGGTAACAATGTAAGGGGATAGGTAGTTTTATAAACTCAGATTGAGGAAATTTAATATATTATGTGTTGAGTCTTGCACGACAAGGCTCGTGTTCAAGAATATTTCTTGATTAATAATAGATTACAAAATGAAAGAATTTAAGTTACTTGGGTTAAGCGAAAGTTTGATGAACACTTTGAAGACCATCGGTTTTGAAGTGCCTTCTGAAATTCAGAAACAAACGATTCCATTAGCTTTGGCTGGGGAAGATATTATTGGCGGTTCGGCTACTGGAAGTGGAAAGACTTTGGCGTTCGCTTCTTCAATTATTGAAAATTTGGTTCCGAACAAAAAAGTTCAGGCTTTGATTTTAACTCCGACTCGAGAATTGGCGGAGCAGGTTTCAGAATCAATTACGAGTTTTTCAAGAAATAAAAAATTGAAAGTGCTTCCAGTTTATGGTGGTGTTGATATTGAAAGACAGATTAGAAAACTTGGTTCTACTGATGTTGTTGTTGGAACCCCTGGTAGAATTTTGGATCATATGAAAAGAGCGACTTTGGATTTGAGGCATGTTAAGTTTTTGGTTTTGGACGAAGTTGACAGAATGTTTGACATGGGTTTTCATAAAGATGTTGAATGTATAATTGATAAATGCCCTAAAGACCGACAGACAATGTTGTTTTCAGCGACGATATCTCCGGATGTTGACCACTTGGCGAAGAAATATACTCGGAACGCGAAGGAGATTTCGGTTGAGTCTTATATTGATGCTTCGAAATTGAAACAGGTTTATTATGATGTTGATAATCGAATGAAGTTTTCTTTGCTTGTGCATTTTTTAATGAATGATAAGAAAGATTTGTCAATGGTTTTTTGTTCGACTCGAAGTAATGTTGATTTTGTTACGGGAAATTTAATTAGTAATGGAATTCCGGCGAAAGCAATTCACGGTGGAATGGATCAGAAAAAAAGAATTCGAGCGTTGGAAGAATTTAATAATCGAGAAGTTCAGGTTTTGGTTTGCACAGATGTTGCAGCGCGAGGTTTGGATATTAAAGGTGTGAGTCATGTTTATAATTACGATTTGCCGAAGACGAGCGATGATTATATTCATAGAATTGGTCGGACTGCACGTGCTGGTGAAAAGGGTATGGCAATAAATCTTTTGTCGAGCAGAGATTATGAAAACTTTGGAGTTATTACTCATAATAAAAATTTGAATATTGAACAGAAAGAATTGCCTTTTATCAAAAAAGTTTGGGTTGATTTGGATGCTGGGCGAAGATCGAATTCTTCTGAAAGAGGTTTTGGAGGAAGAGATAGAGGTCGAAGTGGTGGAAGTTCGAGACCGCCGAGTAGAAGCGGAAATTTTAGTGCGAGAGATTCTGGAAAAGCTGAAAGAAGTTTTGGGGGACGAGGAGAAAATACTAATCGTGGAAGACAAGGTGCTAGAGATAGTGTGACTCGAGGAAGGCCGAGTGATTCTGGTGCTCGTAGAGGTTCGAGACCGCAAAGTCGTGATGGAAGAGATAGTTCTCCGAGCAGATTTAGTGGAAGTCGGGATAGAAATAGTTCTGGTGCCAGTCGAGGAAGACCTGCAAGTTCTGGAAGAAGTGATTCTCGTGGAGGTTCTCGACCGTCGAGTAGAGGTGGAAATAGACCCGGAGGACGAAGTTCTGGAAGAGATAGTAGGAGTAAGAAACCAACAAGGCGTTGATTATTTTTTTCCCATAATTTCTCTCTGATTCAAAAACATTAAAATTACTGCGCCGATTATAAAAATCCAATCGACCAAAAAAGTCAGCGCTAAAAAAACTAGCGCGATTAAAGAATACGCGACGACTTTTGGATTTTTTAATTTCATAAAAAATAAAAATAAAAATTTATTTAATTACTTTTTGAATAAAGCAATTAATTCCCATATACCTGAAAGTGCAACCAACGCGTAAACGATGCTCACTAAAATAGGTATAGAGCCGAGTGCAAGTGTTACAAGATTTATGTCCCAAATCGCTAGTCCCCAATTAAGAGCACCTACGATTACAAGAATTCTTGCAATCCAATCTATAGTCTTCATATTTATCTCCTCCTTTTATTTATTTTACGAGTAATTTAGGATATTTAAAGTTTAGGTTATCTGAGAAGTTCTGGAAAAATTCCCACATATATTCCGACATAGATAATTAGTCTTGAAATCTCCCCAACGCCCATCATCGCATAAAAAAATGGTTCGCCTTTTTTGTTTTCTGAAGACCAATCATTATTTTTTTCTTGATATTTTATATACGCCCTTCCTTGTCTAAAAAAAGAAGTTGGAATCAAGATTAAATCTGTTACTTTCAAAATCTTTTTCACTAATTCCGATTTTTCCATTAATGAATTGGAATTAAATTGTTTAAAAGAATTATTGTAATAAAAAGTTAAAAAATAAAATAAAATTAGAAGATAATTTAATATCTTCGTGGTGGTCCTCGATCATTACCGAAACTTCTTCGTGGTGGTCCTCGATCATTACCGAAACTCTTTCGAGGTGGTCTGTCTGGGTCCATTGGTTTAGCTTCAGACACTTTAAGGTTTCTGCCTTCAAAGTCTTTTTCACTTAACGCTGCAATTGCTTTTTTAGCTTCTGCGTCGTTTCCCATTGTTACGAATCCGAATCCTTTTGATCTTCCAGAAAACTTGTCCTTGATTATGGATGCTTCTTCAACTGCTCCGTGAGCAGAGAATAACTTCTTCAAAGCTTCATCGTCTATACTGAAAGGTAAATTTCCTACGTAAATTTTCATGTTCTTGTCCTCCTTACATCTAACTAAACTTCTAGGACAAGTGTCCTTTTTAATACTTTCTTTTTACTCAATGGTAAGAAATAAGGGTTATTAGTGTCGTCCTTTCGAGTGGTTATGAAAGTTTAAATAGTATTTGCCATATGGTTTATTAAATTCCACAACTTGTAGGAATAAAAAGGAGAGCGATACACAACATATTGTGTATTAAAGAAATAATGGATTGTTTATATTGTTCAGGCACAAAATCTAGGGTAATGGATAAACGGAGTTCTCCGAACGGGATAAGGCGAAGGAGAGAATGCCTGAAATGTGGAAAAAGATACACGACTTACGAGAAAACCGCGAGAGATGACCTTTGGATTATCAAAAAGGACGGAAGTCGTGAAAGGTTTGACATCGAAAAATTAAAAAAAGGAGTCGAGAAGGCTTTTGAAAAGAGGCCGGTTTCGCACGAAAAAATAAATAAAATGATGAATGAAGTTGAAGAAATGTTGAGGAGAAAAGGAAAAAAAGAGATTCGGAGCACAGTGCTTGGAGAATTAGTGATTAAGAAAATTCGGAAGTTGGACGACATTGCTTACATTCGGTTCGCTTCGGTTTACAAAAATTTTCAGAATATTAATGATTTTAAGGAGGCGATTAAAGAATTATAATGGTTTCAAAAATTCGTAAAAGAGATGGGAGTATTGTTTCATTTAGGCCGGATAAGATAACTAATGTTATTTGGAATGCGGTTAAGGCCGTCGGTGGGACAAATAAAACTCGAACCGAAGAAATTTCAAATGCGATTGTTAAAAAATTGGAAGAGAAACATGGTGATTTTGGAATTCCGGATGTTGAAGAAGTGCAGGATACAATTGAAAAATTTTTGATTGAGGAAAGGCACGCGAAAGTTGCGAAGGCGTTTATACTTTATCGTAAGAGCCACGACGAGTTGAGAAATGTTAAGGGGCTTTTTGACACGATTGAAGTTATCGACGATTATATTGGTTTGAATGATTGGATGGTTAAGGAAAATTCAAACATGGGTTATTCTTTGCAGGGTTTGAATAATTATATTTCTACGAAGATAATTAGTAATTATTGGAATAGGCGGATTTATCCTGAGGCGATTCGGAACGCGCACGAGAATGTTGATTTGCATGTTCATGATTTGGGGACGCTAGGGGCTTATTGTGTTGGTTGGGATATGAGAGATTTATTGATGATGGGATTTAAGGGCGTTCCAGGAAAAGTTGCATGTGCTCCACCGAAACATTTTAGGGTTGCACTTGGACAGGCGGTTAATTTTTTCTATACTTTGCAGGGCGAGACTGCGGGTGCTCAGGCTTTTTCAAATTTTGATACTTTACTCGCGCCGTTTATTCGATACGATAATTTATCTTACAGAGAAGTTAAACAATGCATGCAGGAATTTTTATTTAATCTTGCGGTTCCGACGAGGGTGGGCTTTCAGACGCCGTTTACAAATATTACTATGGATTTAGATGTTCCGAGTTATATGAAGGACGAGCCGGTTGTGATTGGTGGGAAACTTCAGAAAGAAACTTACAAAGAGTTTAAGGATGAGATGGATATGTTGAATCGGGCTTTTGCGGAGTGCATGATTGAGGGCGACGCTGAAGGAAGGATTTTTACTTTTCCGATTCCGACTTATAATATTACGAAAGATTTTGATTGGGATAATCCGAAATATCTTCCTCTTTGGGAAATGACTGCGAAATATGGAATTCCTTATTTTTCTAATTTTATTAATTCGGACATGAAACCTGAGGATGCGAGAAGTATGTGTTGCCGTTTGAGACTTGACCAAAAGGAATTGCGAAAACGTGGCGGTGGTTTGTTCGGTGCGAATCCGCAGACAGGGTCGATTGGAGTTGTTACAATTAACATGCCGAGAATTGGATTTACTTCTAATGACGAAGCTGATTATTTTAGAAAATTAGAAAAGCTGATGGAGTTGGCGAAAGAAAGTTTGGAAATTAAGAGGAAAAATATTGAGCGATTTACTGAAAAAGGTTTGTATCCGTATTCGAAATTTTATTTGAGACAGGTTTATCAAAGGTTTGGGCAATATTGGAAAAATCATTTTGGGACTATTGGTTTGGTTGGAATGAATGAATCGATAATGAATTTTATGCCTGGGGAAAATATTGCGACTCCGATGGGGAAAGATTTTGCGGTTAAGGTTTTGAAATTTATGAGAGAAAAACTTGAGGAATTTCAGCAGGAGACTGGGAACATTTACAATCTTGAGGCGACGCCGGGGGAAGGTGCGACTTACAAATTTGCTCGAGCGGATAAAAAAAGATTTGGTCGGATAATTGTTGCAAACGAGCAAGCGGTTAGGGATGACGGGGCGGAGCCTTATTACACGAATTCGACTCAGCTTCCAGTTACTTATACTTCTGATTTATTCGAAGCGTTGGACCTGCAGGACGATTTACAGACTATGTATACAGGGGGAACTGTTTTGCACGGATTCATTGGAGAGAAGTTGAACGCCGACGGAGTTAAACGAATGGTTCGGAAAATTGCTGAGAATTATCACTTGCCTTACTTTACAATCACTCCGACTTTTTCGATTTGTCCGAAGCATGGTTATCTTGCGGGTGATCATAAATATTGCCCGAAGTGCGACGAGGAAAATGGTTATTTTGAATATAAAACTGAGGCGGAAGTTAATCTTATGAATCAGGATGATTTTTTGAAAAAGGAATCGATGAATGCTCAGGACCCGAGAATGATGGTGCGTCCGAAGGAGATGGAGCTTCCGGTTCCGCGGATGAGTTCATTGGAAAATGAAAACGAAGATTCAAATAAACTAAATTATGTAAAATAGGAGGTGAAAAATGGCTGAAATAAAAAGAACAAAATGTGAAAGGTATTCGAGGGTGGTTGGTTATTATCGACCCGTCGGACAATGGAATGTAGGAAAGCAACAAGAGTTCAGCGATAGAAAAACATTCAAAGTTACTTGTTGATTTTTTTATTTTTATTATTTTTTATTTATTCATATTTTGGTCCAATTGATTTTAATCTTTCTTTGTGATTAATATATCTTGATGTAATTTCTTCGAGACCTTTTTTAGAATGAATATCCTTTATCCCCCCAAATAATAATCTTGCCCCGTCTAAAACTTTTTCAAATTCTGGATTATTTTTTGCATAATCCGGAATATTTTCCGGGTGTATAATTCCTGCGTCTTGTATTGATTGATGAACTTTTTTGACAAGTGAACTCATTTCATTTTCTCTTTTTTCAGGTGTTTCAGAAAGCATGTGATGTGAAATAAATTTATGACATTGATACGGTGGAAAAAAATGCATCCCTCCAAATTTATCTCTTGGTGTGCCGTAAGGACTTCGAACATCTGTTCTGAATCCTATCACAAATTTTCCCATTAATTTTGCATAAGAAATCTCAACAACAACACCTTCATCAAGAGGTTCATCGAGATTTGCTAACACCACATCGCTTTTTGGAATAAAGATTCCCATATCTAGAAAATAAATTATATCTTGAACCGCAGAATCAACTTGATCTTGTTGAAGTTTTCTGGAAAGGACTTCATTTAAATTTCCAAATTCAAATCCGTCTCTTTGGGGGAAATTTGTTTTGTAACCCCTTTTTTCTAAAGCCTCGACTAAAAGGGAATTAAAAGTTGTTTCTCGTGCGTTGAATAATGCTGCCGCAGGATATATTACTATTTTGTCTTCCATGTTATTTAAAAAATATATTTTTTGGTGATTGACCAGAAAACGGACCAAAAAAGCTTAATAATTAGCTAAACTACGACGATAGTAATGATAAGAGGGTATGCACGCAAGTATTTTGAAGGTAAAACCTGTATATATTGTGGTAAATATGGGCTTTACAAATTAAAAGATAAACGAGTTAAATGCAAAAATTGTAATAAAAAATATTCTATTAAAAAACTAAAAAGAGATTTAGAAATTCTTTATTATTTCTATTTAGAAATATCAGCCCGAAGGGCTGCAAATGAATTAAAACTAAATTACAAAACTATTCAATCAAGATTCATGGATTTTAGAAAATCAATTAATGAATATTCTAATCAGGAAATTAAAAAATTAAATGGAGAATTAGAATTAGATGAGACTTACTTTGGAGGTAGAAGAAAAGGCAACAGAGGAAGAGGAGCATTTAACAAAGCAATTGCGTTTGGTATCCTCGAGAGAAACGGAAAAGTACACACAATAATTGTTGAGAATGTTAAGGCAAATACTCTAATGGAAGCTATAAAAAATAAGACCAAAAAAGGTTCAGTTTTTTATACAGACGGCTTCAAAAGTTATGCGAGTTTACATCAATATGGAAAACATAATATCATAAAACATCATAAAGATGAATTTGCAAAAGGTAGAAATCACATTAATGGAATTGAGGGATTCTGGAGTTATGCAAAAGAAAGATTTCATAAATATCACGGAATTAATAGAAAAAATTATCCATTGTATTTGAAAGAAATGGAATTTAGATTTAATCACAGAAACAAAAATGTATTTAAATTGCTAATTGATATTTGTATTAAACGGAGGTGTGATTAGTCCGGAATCTACCTAATCACCATTTTTTTATTAAGTTATCTGTGATTAAGTGCAATAATATTTGGCGAGTGTTTATTATTTTTTATAACTATTTATTTAAAGATAGAGAGGTTTGAAAGTTTATGAAAATTAAAGGAATTCAAAAATTGACTCTGATTGATTATCCTGGTTTGTTGGCGTGCACGGTTTTTTGTTTTGGGTGTGATTTTCGGTGCGGTTTTTGTCATAATCCGGGGTTGGTTTTGAAAGATGTTGGGAATGATATTTCTAATGAAGAGCTTTTGGAATTTTTGAAGATACGAAAAAAAGATTTAGACGGAGTGTGTTTTACTGGAGGCGAGCCGTTGATGAATATTGATGTTGATTTGTTGGTTAAGATAAAAGGGTTGGGATACAAAATTAAGATTGACACCAACGGAAGTTATCCGGAAATTTTGGAAAGGCTGATTGATTTAAATCTTGTAGATTTTGTTGCGATGGATATTAAGTCTGCGCCGGAGAATTATGAAAAACTTACGAATGTAAATGTTGATTTGGAAAAGATTGAGCGGAGTGTTAAGTTGATTGCTCGGCAAGTAGATAATTATGAATTTCGGACTACGGTGTTAGAAAAATTTCATGATGTGATTGAGATTAAAAAAATTGCGGAGTGGTTGAATTCTATTGTTGGAAAAAAGTTGAAGAAGTTTGCGATTCAGGGTTTTAAAAATAATGAGAAATTTGTGGATGATTTTTTTAAGAGTTATCCTGACACGACGGAGAGGCATTTGAGGGAATTGAGATATGAAATTAAAGATTATTTTGATGAAATAGAGATTCGAGTGTAGAAATAGTTTTAAAAGAAATATGATTAAAAAATATATGAAAATTGAGGTCGTTGGTGTTCCAGTTGTTAATTACAAAGCGATTAATGAAATTCTTGAGGAGGATTTTAGTGAGGGGGAAAGACATGAAACAATTCTTGAATTAATGAAATTTTCTCAGGCTTGTGCTCGACAATGTTACTCAGATAAAGATTTTAGTGAACTTTCAGAAGAAGGATATAATCCTGATTTGATTGAAGGAAGAATATTGAAAAGCGGTCACCATAGTGTGTTCGAGCATATTAATTTCAGCATTTATATGAACGGCATTCCGAAAATTTTGGCGATGATTTTCAACAACGAAAAACAATATGCAACTTCAGAAAAATCTGCGAGATACACTAAGATGAAAGATATGGAACCTTTGCAGAGAGAGAAATATGATTTTTGGATGGGCGCACTTATTCCCGAAATTGATAAAATTTTTCCTCAAGGCGGAGATAAAGAAGCTCGAGAATTGAACGTGAGAAAACTTGCGCAAGAGAACGCGAGATATGTTACAAGTGTTTTTACCCCTACAAAAATGGTTCATACAATTAATTGGAGACAATTGAATTTTCTATTAAATGAATTTGAGCGTGGAGAAATTTTTCATAGCGAATTTGATTTAACTGAAAGATTAGTTCCTTACATGAAAGATTTTTTTGAATTGACTAAAGGATTGAAAGTGGAAGGGTTGGAAAATCAAACGGATAGAGGATTATCTTTGTTCAGCGATAGAAATGTTGAAACTCACTTTGGAGATACTTATTCACTTCAATATTTAATGAGTTTTGCGGGTTTAGCTCAGGCACATAGACACCGAACAATAAATTACCACGTCTCAGATGGGACTCAGTTACAATCTCAATTAGGACATTTCATTCCTAAAATATTGAGAGATAAAAAAGATTTGAAAGAAAAATGGTTAGAGGATTTATCTGAAGTTTCAAAGGATGATTTTCCTCAAGCTCAATTATTAAAAGTAAATGAAAGAGGAATTATTGAAGATTTCCGTTCGAAGGCAATTTTGAGAATGTGTGGGCACGCACAGCACGAAATCATGGAGAATACTTTAGAAACTGCAAAAAAATATAGTCAATATCAAAAAGAAAATGAAAATGCTTTGACTCCAAAATGCCAACAAGATTTGAAATGTAGAGGGGCTTGTGTTTGGGGTGGAAAAAATGCTCTTGAGAGATTAGTATGAAAAGGGTTAAGTTGATTGTTCTGGAAGGAATTGATGGAAGTGGGACAACTACTCAAGTAAATCTTTTACATGATTATCTAAAAAGTTTGTCTAAATATAATGATGTTTTGACGACGCACGAACCTTGGAGAAGTGAAGAGATAAAAGAAATTTTGAAAAATGATTCCGACCCATTTTCAAAAGGGAATCGGCTCGTTCATCTATATGTTGATGACAGAAAAAAACATTTGGAAAAATTAATTATTCCGGCGTTAGAACAAGGATGTTTTGTTGTGTGTGACAGATATTCTCTTTCTACTTATGCATATCAAATGGCTCAAGGAGTTTCTTTAGAATTAATTCGAAAATTGCACGCCGAAGTTATTAATCCGGATTTGACTTTTTTTGTTGATGTAGATTATAATGTAGCAAAGAAGAGAATTTTAGCTCGAGGAGAAAAATTAGAGAAATTCGAAAAAGATGAGGAATTCACAAAAAATTTAATAAATAATTATCGGAGATTGGTTCTGGGTTCTGGAGAAAACATTTCACTTCTTGGGGAAGTTGTTAAAGTTAATGGAAATAATTCTATTCGAGAAGTCGGTGATGAGATAATTAAAAATTTACAAGATTATTTATAATGTTTTTAGAACAATAATTAATATAAATCGAAAAGAGGTTTATTTTTTATGACAAAGAAAATGGTGATTGGTTTGACCGGGAGTTTAGCCGCTGGAAAGGGCGTGGTTTCTGATTTTTTGAAACAAAATGGTTTTGTTTATTTGTCTCTTTCTGACGAGTTGAGAGAAATTGTTAAGGAATGTAAAATGGAAATCACTCGAAAAAATCTTCAGGATATGGGAAATAAAATGAGAGAGGAAAAAGGTGCGGGTTATCTTGCTGAAAAAGTTGTAGAAAAAATTAAAAATCAATCAATCGAAAAAGCAATTGTAGATGGAATTAGAAATCCTGCGGAAGTTGAGGTTCTTAAAAAATTAAATAATTTTTTTCTGATTAGCATTGACGCACCTCAGGAAATTAGGTTTAAGAGAATGGTTGAAAGAAATCGTGAGAGCGACCCTAAAAACTGGGAGGAATTTTTGCAAGTCGATAATAAAGATAAAGGAATTGGGGAAATAGCGACGGGACAGGCTTCGGCGAGGTGCATGGAACTTTCGAATTATATATTATTTAATCTGGGTGCTCTTGAAGAACTTCAAGAAAAAATAAAAAAACTTTATGAAGAAATAGAAAGAAAAATTCCTCGACCGACTTGGGATGAATATTTTTTGGAAATTTCTAAAACAGTTGCAAAAAGGGCAACGTGTAATCGTGGAAGGAGTGGATGTGTTATTGCTAAAGATAAACAAATTCTTGTTACAGGTTATGTTGGGTCTCCGAGGGGATTGCCTCATTGTGATGAAATTGGACATCAAATGAAGAGCATGATTCAAGAAGACGGTTCGATTACGCATCATTGTGTTCGAACAACACACGCCGAGCAAAACGCAATTTGTCAGGCGGCAAAATTTGGAATAAGCATTGATGGTGCGACGCTTTATTGTAAAATGACACCTTGTGCTGTGTGCGCAAAAATGATTATTAATTCTGGCATAAAAAGAGTGGTTTGCGAAAAGAAATATCATGCGGGGCAAGAATCTGAAATCATGTTTAAGAAAGTTGGAATCCCGATTGAATTTTTTGAAGATTCGATTGTAAAATATGATAACCAGTAATCAACAAAATTTATAAAAGCTTTTTCTATTTATTTTTATGGCAGAAAATGTTCCTGAATTGACGAATGGAGAATTTGATAAATTCATCGACGATGGTTTGGTGTTGATTGATTTTTTTGCGGAGTGGTGTATGCCGTGTATGATGATGGTTCCTGTAATCGACGACCTTAGCGAGAAATTTAAAGGGAAAATTAAATTTGGAAAAGTTAACGTCGGGGATAATGAAACTATTGCGCAAAAATTTAATGTGAGTTCTATTCCGAATTTTACTTTGCTTAAAGACGGCGAAGTTGTTGAGAGTTTTGTTGGGGCGATGTCGGAAGAAGATTTCGCTGAAAAGTTGGAAAGTTTTCTTTGAGATAATCGTTATCATTCTTAAATAGTTACAAATAGTAACATTTATAAATATTAAAGACTTGTATATTTTATGAAAAACTTAGATAATAATACAATTAGACTTATTGAAGAATATCCTTTAGATTTAGAGAATGAGGTCGGACCTAGAGCGAACATTTTACTTACTTTATTGGGATATAAAAAAGGGTTTATTGAATTTTTAGACTCTTATAATAGAACAGGAAAACAAGAAGATTTTCAAGGAAAAGGATTAAAAAATTTACTTGGAGAATTGGATTTGCCTTATAGGGAGGGGAAAACTAGAACAGAATATAGATTTCCAAATGGAGAAGTAGAAGTAGCGTATAAAGATTTACTTGTAGGAAAAGATAAACCTAGTCTTGAGAGATTACATCAAGCAAGAAATCCTTCAATAGTTAAAAGATTATTGGGAGGGCAAGAATATGATCATGAAGAAATAGGCAGATGCTTAGGATATCCTGAAACAGCAATTGAGGCTTTTGCAGGAAAAAGAGCACGGAAGAAAGAAAAAGAAGAATACATGCCAATATCTTCCGTGGCAAATTTCGTTTTTTCAGAAGGTAATTATACACAGGAACTTGATTTTCTAAGACAAGAAGATGAAGCTATTCGGAAAGTAAGTCCAACAATATACAGAATGTTACAAGATAAATTAGAAAAATATTTTAGTTCAAGACGTGCAAGTTAGTTTTTATCATCTTGTAAATTTATTTTTGAAATATCTTGAAAAATCCTTGTGAGATAATTTTATAAACTAATTCTACTCAAATAATTTATGGCTCTGTAGCTCAGCCTGGCTAGAGCACTGGACTTTTAATCCAGGTGTCGGGGGTTCAAATCCCTCCAGGGCCATTCGGTATTTTTCCAAAAAATACATTTTGGGCAATTTCCCCATTTTGAGTGGTAAAAGGCAAAAATTGCGATTATAGAAAGATTTTTAAACCAATTTTTAGTTTCTTTTATTATTAGATAGTTGTTAAAGTTATTTACGCTATCAATTAAACAAACTCGGCCAACCCTATGCATATTTTACAACCTAAACACACAAAAATAAGTGAGAAAGATTCTGAAAAATTATTGCAAGATTTGAATGTTTCTAAGGCTCAGTTGCCGAAAATATTACTTGATGATCCTGCTCTTCCGGAGGGTTGTGCCGTCGGTGAAATAATTAAAATAGAAAGAAAAGTTGGCGATAAAACTTTTATTTATCATAGGGTGATTGTATAATGAAAAATAGAAATCATTTAATTGTAAAAAAATATTTGAGCGACCACTCGCTGATTGAATCAAATATTATTTCTTTTAATGAATTCATTAATCAACGAATGCAAGAAATAGTTGAAGAAATTAATGAGACTGTTACAAAAGAAGAGGATTTTGAAATTAAGCTTGGAAAAATTAGGGTTGGAAAACCGAAGATTATCGAGGCTGATGGTAGTTCTTCGATAGTTATGCCTTACGAAGCGCGACTTAGAAATTTTACTTATGCGTCTACAATTTCTTTGGAGTTGACTGTTAGAAAAGGCGATCAGATTGATTCGGAAGTTGTTGAGATTGGAAAAATTCCGGTGATGGTAAAAAGTCAGGCGTGTAATACTTTTGGTTTGTCGAAGGAAGAATTAATTGAAAATTATAACGACGGATTGGATACTGGTGGTTATTTTATTATTAATGGAAATGAAAGAGTTATGGTTATGGCCGAGGACTTGGCAGAAAATCAACCTTTTATCGAGAACAATAAAAAAGGCGAGTTGACTTTGAGAATGTTTTCTTTGAAGGGAACTTATAGAATTCCAACAACTTTAAGTGAGAGCAAAGACGGAATTTTTGAATTGACTTTTAGTAGATTGCGAGATATTCCTGCGGTGGTAATTTTGAAAGCTTTGGGTTTGACTCGAGAATCGGACATCGCAAAATATATTGGAAAAGACAAAGATAACGTTATTGTTAACCTTTACGAGTTTGTTGATATTGCGAACTCCGAGGACGCGATGATGTATATTGCGGAAAAAGCAAATCTTCAAGGAACTAAAAAAGAAATTCTTGACCGAGTTAAACAAAGAATTGATTCTTATTTGTTTCCGCACATTGGTGTAAAAAAAGAAGACCGTGTGAAAAAAGCCGTTACAATTTGTAAGTTGATTAAACAATTTATCGTTGCTAAAGATAACCCTCATTTAAGAACTGATAAAGACCATTACTCAAATAAGCGAGTTAGACTTTCTGGTGATTTGCTTTCTACTTTGTTTAGAATTAATTTGGGAATTTTGGTTCGAGACATTCAATATTCTTTACAGAAATCTTCGAAGAGAAAGAAATTTTATTCGATAAAAACAATTGCTAAATCGACTTTGTTTTCTCATAGAGTTGAATCTGCTATCGCGACTGGTAGTTGGACTGGTGAAAGATCGGGTGTTACTCAGAATATGCAGAAGACAAATTATCTTGATACAATTTCTCAATTGCAGAGAGTTTCGTCGATGTTAGCGTCGGATCAAGAGAATTTTATGGCGAGAACTTTGCATCCAACTCACTACGGAAGATTCTGTCCAATTGAAACTCCAGAGGGAACTGAAATTGGTCTTAGAAAAAATCTTGCTATTTTATGTAAAATTTCAAACAAAATAAATTTTGACGAGAAGAAATTTATTCAAGAATTAGATGGGCTTGATAAAGAAGGAATTGAAGGTTCAGATGTTTTCTTAAATGGTATTTTTATTGGAAGTGTTAAATCGCCTGAAGAATTTGTTAAGAATATTAGAGAGAAAAGAAGAGAAGGTAGGCTTCCTCGACAAATGAGTGTGAGATACGATTCTGATTTTGATAATCTTTTGCTTTCTACAGAACCAGGTAGAGCGTTGAGACCGGTTATAATTGCCGACGATGGAGTTTCAAGATTAAAGAATGAACATTTACTTCAACTTGAACAGAATGAAATGAAATGGGAAGATTTAATTGAGAAAAAAGTTATTGAATATATTGATGCTTCGGAAGAAGAGAATGCTTTGGTTGCCTTGTACGAAGATGAATTAACTCAAGATCACACGCATTTGGAAATTGACGCGATGGATTTGTTGGGTGTTGTTACAAGTTTAGTTCCTTACGGAAATCATGATCAGAGTTCGAGATTGAACAGAGGTTCGAAGACGCAGAAGCAGGCACTTGGTTTGTACGCGGCAAATTATCCTTGTCGTCTTGATACAGATGTTTCTATTTTACAATATCCTCAGAAACCAGTTGTGAGAAGTTTTGTTTATGACACTTTGCAAACTTATCCTGCGGGTCAGAATTTAACCGTCGCTATTATGTCTTATGAAGGTTACAACATGGAGGACGCTTTAGTTTTTAACAAAGGTTGTCTTGACCGAGGAGTTGGAAGAAGTTTTTATTTCAGACCTTATTCTGCTGTTGAAATGAATTATGCTGGTGGACTTAAGGACGAAATAGTTGTTCCAGATAAAGATACTTCTGGTTATAGAACTGAATCGAGTTATCAGCATTTGGAGGATGATGGAATAATTTATCCTGAGGCAGAAGTTAAAGAAGGACAAGTTTTGATTGGTAAGACTTCTCCGCCTAAATTTTTATCTGAGGCTCGGGAAATTTCTGTTCGTTCAAAGAAAGAATCAAGCGTTACACTTCGACAAGAAGAAACTGGAACTATCGACGCAGTTTTTGTTACAGAAGATAACGAAGGAAATAAAATTGTTCAGATTAAAACTCGTGACCAGAGAATTCCAGAATTGGGAGATAAGTTTGCAACTGCGCATGGTCAGAAGGGTGTTATTGGGATGATTGTTCCAGAGAATGATGTTCCATTTACTGCGAGTGGAGTTAAACCAAATGTTATTTTCAATCCGCATGGTTTGCCGAGTCGTATGACTGTGGGTTATTTGTTAGAATTACTTGCGGGTAAAGTTGCTTGTTTAAGAGGGGAAGTTGTCGACGGGACTCCTTTCTCGGGTGAAAATAAACGGGAATTGGAAGACCAGTTGAAGAGCTTAGGATTTAGATATGATGGAAAGGAAACTATGTTTAATGGAATTACTGGTAAGAGAATGGATGTTAAAATTTTTATTGGTAATTTGTATTATTTGAAATTGAAACACATGGTCGGAAATAAGATTCATGGAAGAGCTTCTGGAAAGGTTGCACTTTTGACTCGACAGCCTGTTGAAGGTCGGTCTCGTGGTGGTGCTTTGAGATTAGGAGAAATGGAACAGCAAGCTTTGGTTGCTCATGGAGCTTCATTATTATTGAAAGAAAGATATGATTCAGATAAAGTTGTTTTGCCAATCTGTAAAAATTGTGGAACAATTGCCGTCGAGGATACTATAAGAAATAAAACTTATTGTCCAATTTGTAACAGTGAAGAAGTTGAACCTGTTGAAGTTTCGTACGCTTTCAAATTATTGCTGGAAGAATTACAAGGATTACATATTAAAACTAAACTTGAGTTAAAAAATAAATACGAATAAATAAAATGAAAAAACCAATTAGTAAAAAAATCGGAATGATAAGATTCGCTTTGTTCAGTCCTGAACAGATTAAGAAAATTTCTACTGCGAAGATTGTTACTCCGGAACTTTATGATATTGATGGTTATCCCGTCGACGGAGGTTTGATGGATTTGAGACTTGGTGCTGTTGACCCTGGAGTTAGATGTAGAACTTGTGGTGGAAGATTGAAAGAATGTTTAGGACACCCAGGACGAATTGATTTGGCACGGTCTGTGATTCATTTGAAATATGTTCCTTTAATTGAAATGGGTTTGAGATGTTTCTGCCATAAATGTGGAAAGTTGCTTCTTGCTGATAAAGATTTAGAAAAATACACTCCGAGCCAAAGAGCGAAGAAAGCGAAAGACGCGAAAAAATGTCCGCACTGTGAAGAGATTCATGAAAAAGTTAAATTAGACAAGCCGACAAATTTTTACATTGGTAAAAAAAGACTTTTCCCGACGGAAGTTCGAGAAGTTTTGGCTAATCTTCAAGATGATGATTTGAGAAAGATTGGAGTTAATCCGCATTATTGTCGACCTGAGTGGGCAGTTTTGACTTCTTTGCTTGTTCCGCCAGTAACTGTTAGACCGAGTATTATTTTGGAATCAGGTGTTCGAAGTGAAGATGATTTGACTCATAAACTTTCAGATATAATTAGAGCGAACCAAAGACTTTGGGAAAATTTGAACGCGGGTGCGCCGGAAGTTATTATTGAGGACCTTTGGGATTTGTTGCAATTCCACATTACAACTTTTTTCGATAACACTGTTTCGAGGATTCCTCCTGCAAGACATAGAAGTGGTCAACCTTTGAAAACAATTACTGAAAGAATCAAGGGAAAAGAAGGACGAATTAGAAAGAACCTTGCTGGTAAGAGAGTTAATTATTCTGCGAGAACAGTTATTTCGCCAGACCCGTCGATACAAATTAATGAAGTTGGTGTGCCTTTCGAAATTGCAAAGATAGTTACCGTCGCTGAAACAGTTAATGATTTGAATTTGGAGAAGTTGAAAAAACTTGTTGGCATGGCTGAGGAATATCCTGGAGCAAATTATGTTATTCGACCTGATGGAAAGAGAAAGAAAATTGTTGCGGAACTTAAAGAAGAAATAATTAGTGAGTTGGTTCCTGGTTATCAAGTTGAGAGACATCTTCAAGATGGGGACGTTGTTTTGTTCAATCGACATCCGAGTTTGCATAGAGGAAGTTTGATGGCTCATTTTGTGAGAGTGCTTCCTGGAAGGACTTTCCGAATGCATCCAGCAGTTTGTGCACCATATAATGCAGACTTCGATGGTGATGAGATGAATATTCACTCACCTCAAACAGAAGAAGCAAGAGCGGAAGCTAAAATGCTTTTAGATGTTAAAGAAAATTTAATTTCTCCTAAGAATAATTCAAATGCAATTGGTTGTATAAAAGATTCTATTACTGGAAATTATTTAATTGGAAAGAGCGAGTTCACTGGAGATTACGCGAATCAACTTTTGTATCGGTCTGGAATGGAACCTCAATTCACAAAGAAAAATGTTTCTGGTTTTGAATTATTTTCTGCTATTCTTCCAAAGATTGATTTCCAAAATAAATCTATCACAATTAAAGACGGAAAAGTTATTAGCGGTAAAATTGATAAAACAACTTTCAGCGACGAGGATGGAGAATTAGTTAAAGAATTGGATAGAGTTGTTGGAAGATTAGAAACTTTTGAAACAATTAAGAAAGCTTTCAATTTAGGTAAAAATTATTTGACGGATAGAGGAATTACCATTTCGGTTAATGATCTTGATTTAGATGATGATGTTGTTAAAGAGGGAGAAGAAATTATTAGAAAAGCAGAGAAGAAAGCAGAAAGTTTAATTGAAGATTATAAAAATGATACGCTTGAATTAATTCCTGGTAAGACTCGAGAGGAATCTCGTGAAATTCACATGCTTCAAATTTTGAATGGAGTTAGAACAAAGATTGGTGAGATTGTTAAAGAAAGATTCCATGGTGATAACCCAGTTAGTCATATGATTTTGTCGGGTGGTGGAGGAAATATTCTTAATATAACTCAGATGGCGTGTTGTGTTGGACAGCAGGCGATTAGCAGTAAGCGAATTGATTTCGGATATATGAATAGAACTTTGTCATTTTTCAAGCAAGGAGATTTGTCTCCAAAGGCGAGAGGGTTTATCCATAGTCCATTTATGAGAGGACTTAGGCCTGATGAGTTTTTCTTCGGTGCGATTACTGGTCGTGATTCACTTATGGATACTGCTCTTCGAACTCCGAAGTCTGGTTACTTGTATCGAAGATTAGCGAACGCGTTGCAAGATATTAGAGTTGAATACGACGGAACAATTAGAGATAGTAATAATAATGTTATACAATATGAATTTGGTGGAGATGGATTGGATGTTACAAGATTACATTTGAATAAGAAAGTTGACGCTGGTGAGGCTATTGGTTTGATTACTGCGCAATCTTTCGGTGAATCGTCGACGCAGATGGTTTTGAGAACTTTCCATATGGCAGGTGTTCAAGAAATGCAGGTTACGGCTGGGCTTCCAAGAATTATTGAAATTTTTGACGCGAGAAAGAAACCTTCTTCTCCAAAGATGGAAATTTATTTGAATAAAGAATTTGACAATGAAGAATCTGCAAAGAAATTTGCTGAAAGAATTAAGGAAATCACACTTCGGGAAATTTCTTCCGAGGTTAATTTGAATTTTACTGATAAAAAAATTGAGATAAAGATTGATCCTAAATCTTTGAAGATGACGCACACAACTGTTAAGAAAGTTGTTGAAAGATTAAATGAATTGAAATTTAGTGCGAAGGATAAGGGCGACTCGATTGTTTTGAATGCTTCTGATATGAACTTCAGAGAAATTTACAAACTTAAAGAAAAATTAAAGAACACAATTATTTCTGGTGTTAAAGGAATTTCGCAAATTTTAATTGTTAAGAGAGATAAAAATTTTGTTATTATAACTTTGGGAACTAATTTGAAAGATATTATTGAAATGAAAGAAGTTGATAAGAATAAAATTTTGTCGAACGACCTTTACGAAGTTGCGGAGATTCTTGGATTGGAAGCGTCGAGACAATTAATAATTGATGAGTTGGCGAAGGTTCTTGATAGTCAGGGACTTGATATTAATAGAAGGCATTTGGATTTGGCTGCCGATGCTATGACTAATACAGGAGAAGTTAAAGGAATTACAAGAATGGGAATTATTGCACAGAAGGCTTCAATTTTGGCTCGTGCGACTTTTGAAACTCCAGTTAAACAATTCGTTAATGCTTCTTTGAAAGGTAACGGAGATAAGTTAGCCAGCGTCGTGGAAAACATTATTTTGAATCAACCTGTTCCTGTTGGTACTGGTCTTCCAGGATTGTTAGTTAAAGTTGTTGGACCTTTGGTGAAAAAAGATGAAGATAAAAAAACAGCGAAGACAAAAATTGTTGAGAAAACAAATAAGTGATTCTCCTCGACAATCCATAAATTTATAAACAAATTCTTTTTAGAAAATACAATGGCTAATACAATACAAATGCAGGATTTGAGATATCTTAATTTATTTGCAGAAGTAACTCGAATTAATACTCGTCATTTGATTCAGTATAATAATACTTGTATTTTTTGCGTGCCTAAACTGTTGTTGTCGAAGGCTATTGGACGAAACAGCGAGAATATAAAAAGAATTAGTCAGGTAATTAAGAAGAGAGTTAGAATTATTCCGATGCCGTTGGGAATTCAGCACGCGAAGGATTTTCTTCTTGCGGTTGTTGCTCCGAGTTCGTTCAAGGATGTTGAATTTAATGAAACTGAATTAATAATTACTGCGGGAGGCACTCAAACTCGTGCAACTCTTTTTGGAAGAAACAAGACTCGATTTATTGAGTTACAGAAAGTTGTTAGAGATTTTTTTGATAAGGATTTGAAAATTGTGTAGTCGCAAGTTTTAAAAACTAATTTTATCAACAATATTATAGTTAAGATGGGATTAAAATCAGCAATGAAAAAAGTGAACGACCGGAAGAAATTTCGGTGGAAAGATAGGCAGTATAAAGTGCAAACTTTGGACCTTTACGCGAAGTCGGACCCGTTAGGTGGGGCGAATCAGGCGAAGGGAATTGTTTTACAGAAAGTTCAGAAAGAAGCGAAGCAGCCGAATTCAGCGATGAGAAAATGTTGTAAAGTTCAATTGACTAAGAACGGGAAACAAGTTACTGCGTTTATTCCTGGAAATTTGGCACAGAAATTCGTGGATGAGCATGACGAAGTTATGATTGAAAGAATTGGTGGAAAACAGGGACGAAGTAAAGGTGATATTCCCGGGGTTCGATATGCTGTTATTAAAGTAAACGATCAACCACTTTCGAGATTGGTTTCTGGAAAGATTGAGAAGGGTAGAAGATGAATTTAGAACAAAAAGCTCCGATTGCGTTTAAAATTTTTGATTTGTATGATCTTTCTGAAATTGTTATTTCTGATGAAGGTTTGAAAAGTGCTATTAATCTTCAACCGAAGTTGATTTTGAAAAGCCAAGGAAGATTTGTTCAAAAAATGGGGCAGGCGAAGGTTAATGTTGTTGAGAGATTGATGAATAAAATTGCTGTTGCTGGACATCGAGGGAAAAAACATAAAATTGAGAAAGGCGACGCAACTGGAAAATATTCTAAGAATATGAAAATTGTTTTGGATGCTTTGGCAATGGTTGAGAAACGGACTGGGAAAAATCCGGTTCAGGTTTTGGTTAAGGCTGTTGAGAATTCTGCTCCTCGGGATGAGGTTACATTAATTGAGTATGGTGGGGCTAAATATCCGCAAGCTGTCGACGTTTCTCCGTTGAGAAGAGTTAATCTTGCTTTGAAACATATTTGTCATGGTGCGTCTGATAAAGCATTTGCGAAAAAGAAAACTTTGACTCAGGGTTTGGCCGACGAGATTGTTATGGCTTCTGAAGAAAATGGTGAAAGTTTTGCGATTAAGAAAAAGAAAGACGCTGAAGCTCAGGCTGATTCTGCTCGATAGTTATAATCAGTTAATTTTATAAATAATAATTCTGAAATAAAGTAATGGATTTGGGAAAAGATTTAGAGAAATTTAAGAGAAGTTTTGAGCAAGCTGTTTTAATTGGACTTGAGAATAGAGGTTTTGAAAAAGTTTCTGGAATTCATTTAAATGATGAAGGATTAGGTAGAGGATATAGTTGGTATGTACATTCTGCAACGGGTAAAATCGTTGATGTGCATCGTGCTTCGCGGTTTGAAGATTTTCCAAGTTTATCAATTCTTGATGGAAATTCTAAAGAAGCTGAAAGATATATTGGGGGGATTTATTTTACTTCGTGTTGATTATTTCTTTGTTTGAATTTTAATTCCCATTTCTTCGAGTCTTTTGATATGTGCTTGCATAACTAATTCGACATTCTGAATAATTTTGAAAAGCTCTGCTCGCTCGTTGTTCAAAGTTGTCAAAGCTCCTTGATGAAACGCGACTTCTTGTTCTTTTGTCATCTTTGGTGCTTGTGGTTCAGAAGTTTTTTTGCTCAAAGCTTTTTCTAAATTATCTGTGTTTATTTTTGTTGTCATTACTTTTTACCTCCTTGCAATTCTTTGTAAGCAGTTTGCGAAGCGATAGCTCCTTCGGCGCATGCAGTCACAATTTGTTTTAAAGGATTGTTCGTTATGTCTCCCGCTGCGTAAACTCCGTCGACGTTTGTCTTTTGATTTTTGTCAACTTCTATGTATCCATGAGATAATTTTAATTTTAACATTTCTGCAAGTTTTGTGTTCGGCACGCTTCCGACTTCGATGAAAAGTCCATCAACTTTTATTTTTTCTTTTCCGTTAATTTCAATTTCTTCTAAAGAAGATTTTCCGAAGAGATTTGTTATTTCCGAATTGAAAATGAATTCTATGTTTTTTGTTTTTTCCGCTTGATCAACCCAAGTTGGGTCTCCCCTTGAGAATTTGTCTTTTCTATAAATTATGTAAACTTTTTTTGCAAATCTTGAAAGCAATAATGATGCTGTTAAAGCCGCGTCACCCCCGCCGATTACTGCGACAATTTTGTCTTTGTAAAAACCCGAGTCGCAAGTCGCACAATAACTTATTCCTTTTCCTAAAAGTTCTTTTTCCCTCGGTGCGTTCAACTTTCTTCTTTCAGAACCGGTTGCGATTATTAATTTTTTCGCGGTGTAAGAATTCTTTTTTGTTTTTATCTCGAAAGTTTTCCCTTGTTTGATGTTTTCAACTTCTTCGCTTTTTATTTGCACTCCTAAATCTTGAACTTGTTTTACCATTTTCATCATGAGCTCCATTCCGCTTATTTTTCCGTAAGAAGGGAAATTGCAAACTTCGTGGGCTTCTCCGGCGAGTCCTCCGGGCAACGAACCCAGAACTAATGTTTTTATTTTGAATCTTGCGGAATAGACTGCTGCGGTCAATCCTGCGGGTCCGGCGCCGATAATTATCAAATCGTAATTTGTCATAAAGTTTATAACTTATGTTCTTTTTTATAGTTTATGGAACAAGAAGTTGTGAAAGTTCTCCAGAAAGCTTTGAAAGAGGAGGGGATAGAAATTGAGGAAAATGATATTTCTAATTTGATTGAGATTCCGCCGAGTTACGAAATGGGCGATTATGCTTTTCCGTGTTTTTCTTTTTCTAAAGTTTTGAAAGTTAATCCGCATAGCATTGCGATGAGCATTCGAGAAAAAATTGGGACGGCAAAAAAACCTTTTGACGACATTCAAGTTCAGGGCGCTTACATTAATTTCTTTTTGGATAAGAAAATTCTTTCAATTAATTTGATGAAAGAAATTTTAATGAAGAAAGAAAAATATGGCGTGGCGGAAAAAACTGGGACGAAGACTATGATTGAATTTATTTCTCCGAATACAAATAAACCCTTGCATATCGGACATTTAAGGAACATGTCCATAGGTCAAAGTGTAGCAAATATTTTAGAGTTTAATGGAGAAAATGTTATTCGGGCAAATTTGAATAATGACAGAGGGATTCATATTTGTAAATCGATGGCGGCTTATCAAAAATTTGGAAAGGAAAAAAATCCTGAAAAAGAAAAGTCTGATCATTTTGTTGGAAAGTATTATGCAATGTTCGGGGCTAAATCTAAAACGGATGAAAAATTAGAAATTCTTTCTCATAGGATGTTGCAAAAGTGGGAAGAAGGAGATAAGGAAACAATTGCACTTTGGAAAAAAATGAACGAGTGGGCTTTTGAAGGTTGGAAAAAATCTTATAAAAAATTTGGAGTTAAATTTGATAAAGAATATTATGAAAGTGAAATTTATACAAAAGGAAAAGAAATAATTTTGAAAGGATTGAAAGATGGAATTTTTGAAAAGAAAAAAGATGGGGCAGTTTTTATTAATCTCGAAAAAGAAAAATTGGGAGAGAAGATTTTGTTGCGTTCAGATGGAACTTCAGTTTATATGACTCAAGATATTTATTTAGCTCAATTTAAATTTAAAGAATTTAATCTTAACAATTCAATTTATGTTACGGGGAATGAACAAGATTATCATTTTCAAGTTCTGTTTGAAATTTTGAGAAGATTAGGTTTTGAAAATAAAGGATTAAAACATTTGTCTTATGGGATGATTACTTTGCCTACTGGAAAAATTAAATCTCGTGAGGGAACGGAGGGAATTTCTGCTGATGAAGTTTTAGAAAAAGTGCAAAAAATTGTTAAGAAAGAACTTGAGTCTCGAGGGAAAATTTCTAAAAAAGATTTGGAAGATCGAAGTTTGAAAATTTCTTTGGCGTCGATAAGATATTCTATGTTAAAAACAGACATTGGAAAGGGAATGATTTTTGATCCTAAAGAAGCAATAAATTTTGAAGGGAATACAGGCTCTTATTTACTTTATAGTTATGCACGTGCGTCGAGTATTTTGAAAAAAATAAAAAATAATAGCGTTACGAATTTTGAGTCAGGTGATTTGGAAGAACAAGAAATAAAATTGATAAAAAAACTTTTTGATTTTTCTGGGATTGTTAAAAAATCTTATCTGGTTTTGAATCCGTCGTTGATTGCGAATTATTCTTATCAGTTGGCACAAACTTTTAATGAATTTTATCATGCGTGTCCTGTGATTGGTTCTAAGAAAGAAGGTTTTAGAATTGCGTTGGTTGAAAGTTTCAAACATGTTTTGAAAAATAGTTTGAATTTGTTGGGAATTGAAACTTTAGAAAAAATGTAATTAATTTATTTGGAGTAGTAAATCAAAACTTATTTAAATAGGATTTGCGTGAATATTTTACCTAATTAAATAAAAGAGGAGGTTAAAAATGGCAAAAAAAGAACAAGGAAAAAGTGGTGTATTGAAGTTTCTAGCTTGGTTTACTGGTGTTGTGGTTTCATTAGCTGTGGCTTTTGGACTTATTAACGGAACACTTGGTTTACCGTGGTGGCTTGGAGGCGCTAGTTCTGCTGGAGTTTGGATTGTCCAAGCTGTTGGTTGGATTGTTCTAATCACTACACTTGTTGGTGCTATTTTAGCATTAATTAGAAGATAAATTTTCTTTTTTATTTTTTTTATTTTTTATCTTTATTTTTTTATTGATATTTCTTAATTTTGTTTTGGAAAGATTATTAAGTTTGAAAGTTATTTTGAACTTATGAAAAACTTAAAACTCAAAAATAAAATATTTCTCGCACCGATGGAAGAAATAAATGATGTGGCTTTTAGATTACTTTGTAAAGATGCTGGGGCTGGTTTGACTTGGACCGGGATGATTCACCCTCGAGGAAAACAGGAAATTGATTTAGACGATAAACCTATTTTGCAGTTATTTTGTACCTCTACTGAAGGGATTAAAGAGTTTATGAAAAAACATGATTTGAAAGTTTCGGGATGGGATTTTAATCTTGGTTGCCCTGCTAAAACTGCTAAAAAGCACGGGTTTGGAAGTTATCTGAAAGATTTGGAAGTAATTGAGGAAATTATGAAAACGATTCGGGCGAGCACGAAGAAGCCGTTTAGTGTGAAGATTCGGAAGTCGAAGGATGCGTTTAAGATTTTGAAACTTGCTGAGAAATATTGTGATTGGATTTGTGTTCATCCTCGGACGCAGGGTCAGGGTTATGGGGGCGAGGCAGATTTGAATTATGGTTTGGAGTTTAAGAAGAAGTCAAAGATTCCTGTGATTTATTCTGGAGATGTGAAAAATTTGGAGGAAGCTAAAGAAAGATTGAAGCAGTTTGATTATGTTATGATTGGTCGAGGGGCGATTGGAATTCCGTCGGTTTTTGGTGGTGAGAAAAAAAGTTTTAAAGATTATTTGGAAGTTGCGAAAAAATATAAATTGCCGTTTAGACAGTTGAAGTTTCAGGCGATGAGTTTTAGTAAAGGGATTCGTGGCGGGGCGGAGATTAGAAGAAATATTGCTAAGATGAAAAGTTTGAAGGAGTTGAGAGATTATTTAAATTCTAAAATTTAAAAAATGACATATTATATTTATAAAATTAACTAAAATTGCACTTTTTTTGTAAAAATAGTTAATTTTATAAAGAGAATTATATTGTTTATTTTATGCCTAGTAAATATGATATTTTTGCAAAGATAATTGAAAAATCTCCCTGTAAAATAAAAGACTTGGGATTTAAAAAATCAATATATTCGCATATAAATAATTTAGTTAATTCTGGGTGGGTTAAAAAAACAAAAGAAGGAATTTTAGTTCCGGGAAAAAATAAAGATACTGAAAAAATATTTCAAATTATTAAATGGTCTTTAAAAAATAATCTTGATTACAACATCTGGTTTTCTTCAAATGCCATTCTAATTTTAGATACCCTAAGAGATTCTATTCCAAAAATTTCTCCAAAAAAATTATCTAATAATAGAAGTATAACGGAAATAATACATTTTTTAGAAGAAAATCAATTTTTAATCTTGTGGAAAAATAGTCCTAAATTGGGTACATTACTTAATCATTCTATGTTTAGATTAATAAAATCAAATTATCAAGTTAAAGAAAAGTATCTCTCCTACAAAGAAATTAGCAAAAAAATAATGAAAATTTCCAGAAAAGAAATTAATCCTTTTGATATAAAAATATTTGAATTTCTAGCAGGTTCTGCACAACTTGAAGGTAGTACTGTGAGTATAGGTGAAACTGTTGATTTAATTTTAAAATCTATTTATCCTGATAAACCTAATGAAGATATTCAAATGGTAAAAAATCTTAATGAGGCACTTAATTATGTGATGAATAACATTGATGAAAAATTAACATTAGAACATTTAAAACAGATAAATCGGCTATGCCTCTTTTCCATGCATAAGGGGGCAGGTAATTTAAAAAGGGTGCAAAATAAAATCTTTGGAAATCCAAACTTTAAAACCACTTCCCCAGAAAGAGTTATAGATGAATTAAATAATTTTTTCAAAATATTTAATAGTATTAATTCAAGAGAAGAATGTTTAAAACAAATAGGATTTATTCATAATCAACATCAAAGAATCCATCCATTTATTGATGGAAATAGTAGAACTACCCGATTACTTGTAAATTGGTTATTATTAAAATTTAAACTTCCATTATTGATTATAAAAGTTGGTGCGTTTGAAAAATATATGAATTTAACAAAACTCTCAACAAAAAGAGATGATGACTATTTAAGGGATTTTTTATTACATTTGATTTATCATGAAGAACTTACTAATAAATGACCATTAAAATTAACTAAAATTGCACTTTTTTTATAAAAATAGTTAATTTTGTATAAGTTTTAGTAAAGGAATTCGTGATGGGGCGGAGATTAGAAGAAATATTGCTAAGATGAAAAATTTGAAAGAGTTGGGAGATTATTTATTTGAGATATGAATTTATTAAATTATAACTATTTGCCCAAATCGCGTAAGCTCTCCATCCTTGAAAGAATTCTACAAAGTCTTCTAAAGAAATCTTCTCTCCTCTGAATAAATAAAATTTATTTTTCAAATTTTTTATATTTCTCTTTCTTAGTAGTTTATAATTATAAAAATTTCTAAATCCCACAAAATCGATTCCTCTTGATAAATTAATTATTTTAGATTTTTCTGGGTGAAATTCTAAGTTTAATTGAATGTTTAGGAAATAAGAAATTTCCTTTTTCCAAATTTCTAATTGTAATCTTGATTTATGTATAATAATAAAATCATCAACATAACGAATATAATACTTTGATTTTAAATTATGTTTCACAAAATAATCTAATTCATTGAGATAAATATTCGCGAAAAATTGTGAAGTTAAATTCCCTAATGGCATTCCATTATTGCCTTCAAAATTATCTAAGATTAATTCTACTAATAAAATTGTTTTAGAACATTTAATCTTCTTTCTAATTACTTTCAAAAGAATTTTCCTATTAATCTCTTGAAAATAATGTTTTATGTCTGCTTTCAAACAAAAACCTTCTTTAGATAAATTATGAGTAACCTTTTTTTTAAACTTGTCAAATCTATTAATCGCAAATAAAGTTCCCTTGCCTTTTCTATTTGCACAGGAGTCATAAATAAATGTCTTGTCAAAAATTGGCTCCATAATATTACATAAAGCATGGTGAACAATTCTATCTCTAAAATGCGATTTTGCAATTTTGCGAGTTTTTGGGTCTCTCAAAATAAATGCCTTAAGAGGTTTGGGAAAGTAAGTTTGATTTTTTAGTTCCTCGTGAAGAATTTTCAAATTGTATGCTAAATCTTCTCCAAATTCTATAACATAATCTTTTTTTGTTTTTCCTTTTCTCGCTTTTTTATGTGCAAGAATTAAATTTTTTAAAGAAATAATCTCCCCATAGATATTTTTGTGAGTTTTCATATTCCTAGCCCTAAAATAGACCATTCGACCATTGTCGTTCGAATTCGACAAATCCGAATTGTTCGCATTCAGATTCGAGTTCCTGTTCAAATAGCATCTCGACAATAAAATTAGCCAAATTACCAATTATCAGTTTTATCTGCCACCACTTTTTCAATGTTCGCATTCATGTCATAACTACTAATTGTCAAAGTTGAATTTCATGACTTAAAATAAATCTAAATGATGTGCTAGCAATTTGACTTGTGGCCTAGCCTAAGGCTAGGAATATTGTAAAGAATTAATAATTAATAAATCCTTCTAATTTTTGCGTCGAAGCTCAGCCACTCCGTGGCTTCGCGAGAACCACCCGACCACTGACGATCGAACCCGACAAACCCGAACTGTACGCATTCAGATTCGAGTACCTGCTCAAATAGCAACCCGACAACCCGTTTTGGATTGTCCAAAAAATTCTTGCTCCTTGAGGATTTAATTGAATTGGAAAACCTGTTTGTAAATCTATATCTGAATTGTTGAATTTGCTTTGATTTGGAGAGTTTAAAATTGGTAAATGGAGAATGTTTTCTTGATTTGTAATTTTAAAAGATATTTTTCCGTCTATTAATTCTAAATCATAACTGATTACTGGAATGTAGATTGGAAGTTCTTTGTTGTTTAGTTGGGAAATTAAATCTTTTGCGTGATTTTCATTTGGTTCTGAGATTGTTCTTAAACACATTCCTGTATCTGAATAAACATCTGACAAATTCGATAAGTTATTTTGAAAAATGTATTCTAATTGTGCTTGAGTTACAACTTGGACTCCTTGTTCTCTTAAAGCCATGTTCATCGCTGAATTAATTATTGGGCTTGAACCTTTGAATAAATTATCTTTTAGAATTGGCTTCGCCAATTCTTCTAAAGTTTGTAAACCTGATTTTTGTTGTTTTGGAAAGTTAGTTTCTACAAATTCTTTGTAAGAATTATATTCATTTGTTCCTGCAAAATAATATTCATATTTGTCATGTTCTTGAATTATTAGTGGATTTCCTGTGGGAGGGTCTTTTTTTGGTTCTGGTTCTGTCTCATTCATTATTTCTTCAAAAGCTTCTTTTCCGTCGAATCCTGCGAAGTCTGGTGGGAATATTATTTTTGTCATTTTATTTTTTATTTGTTTGCCTCCTGAACAAAAGGATGATAAGTATTTTTAGTTATATCCACCATTAATTTAGTTAGGTCTTCACCAGAGTTTACGTAAAACACGGGCATTCCCCAATATTTTAAATCTTCCGTCATTGAAGTTCCTGAACCGAGTTGAATATGTGCATAGTAATTTTGTTCTATTAATTTTTTTATTTCTTCTTTTTCTGAATCCCAATTTGAGACATCTCCGTCGGAAATTGAAAGAGCAAAATCTCCTTCTCCACTTAATGCCTGTTTTAAAACACTTGCATCTAAATTAGTCACATTCCAATCAGGGTTTAATCTGAATTTTCTTATTTTGGGTAAGTCGTTATAATCTCCTTTCTTAAATCTTGTTTCACCTGAAAACAAAGCCATCCCAAACTCGATATACGGGGCAATTCCTTGCTTTATTAAAAAGTTTTCAATACCATAACATCCTAAAACTCCAAAATGATATTTTGATTTGTCTCCATAAGGAATGAAAATTTTACTTCCACTATCTCCGTTTATCCCAGAAGCCATACTTCCTGAAGCATCTAACCAAATTAAACTTAAATTTGGGAAAGCTTTTCTTTGGACTTTTTGCTTGTAATCAATTGTTAAAGGTTGATTCGGATATGCAAAATTAAATCCGTTTTCGTCGAAGAAGAATTTTGAAGTTTTTATTTTAAGAGGATTATCTGTTTCTTCGTCAAAGGGTCTGTAATTTAATGGAGAAATCTCCATTGAAGATTCTCTGGTGATTGCTTCAACTTTTACTGGAATGTCTTGGGCTAATTTTTGATATAGTGTGTCTAATTGTTCGAAACTTTCAATATTTGGGGATTGCGTTTCTCCTGCCTTGTATCTTCCGTAAACAATTTCTTCTTTCCCTTCATTGGATTTTGATTTTTCTTCAACCCCGTTTCCGGATTTTTTTTCTTTTGAATCTTCTGGTGAACCTTGCCCTGAATCATAAGCAGACATTCTTTCTTGAGGCATTTCATCCAATAAATTTGACATTGCTCGAGCGTATTGTTCTGCCATTCTTGGCCATTGAGATTTATTAAACAAAGGTGTTGTGTCGTTAATTCCTTCTTCAAGATTTAAATTTTTTATAACTTCATTAACTGCTTTGTCAACTTTTTCATTATTTGTGAAATTTCTCCTAAGAAAAATTTTGTCTAATCTGTCTCCAAACAAGTGCAAGTTTACTTTTACAAATGCTTCATATAAAGGAGTGAAACCTTTTTTGCCAGTTTCTTCTTGAGTTCTTTGTCCCTCTCCATCCCAAAATAAAATAGTTCCAGAGAAATCTCCGAAGTATTCTTTTACTCTTGGATTGATTAAAGTGTCTTCGAATGCGTTTGCGAGATAGCTTGCAAATTGTTGCTTATTTTTGGGTAATCCTTTTTTTATTCCTTCTACAATTTTGTCGTGATTGTAAGTGTCGAAAGGGCAACCTTTCCCTGAACCAAACGGCAATTCCCAATGTGCTACTTCGTGTCCTGAACCCACTTGTAAAACTAATGTTTCTAAAGGGTCTTTGATTTTTTTTAGTTTTGCGTATCTTTCTTGCCTTAAGTCTTGAATAGGATTATATCCTGTTTTGAGAGTCACTTCAATTCCCCAATCGTAGGGATTAATGTGTGCAGAAAAATTGTTTTCTGCATCGTCAAACTCTTGAACTCGTGCAGGTTTAGCTCCGACTAATCCAAACTTATTTTTTTGTTCGTTTAATTTTTGTTCGAGTTCTTGTATTTTGTTTGTCATTTTATTTTTATTTTTTTTATTTTAATTTAATTTTTGTTGCATAGCTCAGCTCCTTCGGAGCTTCGCGAGAACCACCCGACCATAGTCGTTCGAACTCGACAAAACCGAATAGCCCGCATACAGATTCGAGTCCCTGTTCAAATAGCATCTCGACAACCCGTTTTGGATTGTCCAAAAAATTCTTGCTCCTTGAGGATTTAATTGAATTGGAAAACCTGTTTGTAAATCTATATCTGAATTGTTGAATTTGCTTTGATTTGGAGAGTTTAAAATTGGTAAATGGAGAATGTTTTCTTGATTTGTAATTTTAAAAGATATTTTTCCGTCTATTAATTCTAAATCATAACTGATTACTGGAATGTAGATTGGAAGTTCTTTGTTGTTTAGTTGGGAAATTAAATCTTTTGCGTGATTTTCATTTGGTTCTGAGATTGTTCTTAAACACATTCCTGTATCTGAATAAACATCTGACAAATTCGATAAGTTATTTTGAAAAATGTATTCTAATTGTGCTTGAGTTACAACTTGGACTCCTTGTTCTCTTAAAGCCATGTTCATCGCTGAATTAATTATTGGGCTTGAACCTTTGAATAAATTATCTTTTAGAATTGGCTTCGCCAATTCTTCTAAAGTTTGTAAACCTGATTTTTGTTGTTTTGGAAAGTTAGTTTCTACAAATTCTTTGTAAGAATTATATTCATTTGTTCCCGCGAAGAAATATTCGTATTTATCGTGGTTTTGAATTGAAGTTCCATTTGGCAAAGGGGGGTTAGGATTTGGTTCTGGTTCTTTCTTATTCATTATTTCTTCAAAGGCTTTTTTTCCGTCGATTCCTGCGAAGTTTGTTGGGAATTTTATTTTTGTCATTTTTATTTTATTTATTTTAATTTAATTTTGTTGTATGGCTCAGCCACTCCGTGGCTTCGCGAGAACCACCCGACCATCGTCGCCCGAATCCGACAAACCCGAATTGTCCGCATACAGATTCGAGATCCAGTTCAAATAGCATCTCGACAACCCATTTTGAATTGTCCAAATTTGTCTGCTTGATTTTTTATTCTTGGATTTTGGTAATCCAAAATTATCTGTTTTTGAATAATTTGTTCCAGATTCCCATTTCAAACATTTAACTTGCTTATGAATTAAAGATTCATCTGTTAAATTAAAATTTTGATTGTCTAATTCTAATCCTCTTAATTGTATGAAGAATGGGAAATCGTCTTCAGTAAACCCTCTTTGCTTTATTTGGTTGAAAAGATATTCTGCTTGAGATTTGTTTGGTTCTGCTAAACTTCTTAGAGCTAAACCTGTGTCGTTGTAAGTGTCTTTTGTGAAAGCTAAATCTTGCTCTAAATCTAATTGTGTTGCTAATCTGTATTCTGGAAGATATTTTTTACAGAACATATCTACGGCAACTGCTAAATAAGGATTTGATTGTTTCATAACTTGGTCTGAGAAAGTTAATGGATTAGGTAAATTTGGAAGTTCGGTTGGAATATATTTTGAAATTTCTTTGTATAAATCTTCTTTATCTACAAAGGTTAAATCTCCTGTCGGTATTGGTAAAGGATTTGAAGTTCCTGTTGGAGGGTCTTTTGGTTCTGGTTCTGTTTCGTTCATTATTCCTTCTAAAGCTTTCTTTCCGTCGATTCCTGCGAAGTTTTTTGGGAATTTTATTTTTGTCATTTTATTTATTTCTTCTCCAGAGAATTTTCTTCTAATATATCTTCTAAAAAACCCCTCATAAAACTCCATCTTCCATTAAATTTATTCAAAACTTTCTGTAATTTTTTCCCTTCATTAACCATATGAAATCCAGCTGAAAGATTTTTTTTCTGAGAATCGTATTGAGTTTGTGTCGTTTGAATAACCGCGTCCATAGCAGAATATTTGTCATTTCCGTAATGTTCTCTAACTTTCAAATCATTCAAAATTCCAGAATACGCCCCCACGAATTTGAATGCCTGCATCATTGAATTAAAATAATTATTTTGTATCTCTTCTTCAGATGCTCCTTTTTCTCTCGCAATATAATCAAAAGATTGGGATAAACGAATAATTGATTTCGCTGCCCTTATAGAAACAGGTAAAATCAAAGCTTCATCTGAACCTGCTCCGTGATTTGTAATTGCATTTGGCCACGTATCTTTTAATCTGGTTTTTGTTGTCTCTCGACTTCCAATTTTTACATAATCTAACCCGTGAATTAAATAATTTGCGAGTAATAATTTTTCGAACGGAATTTCTTGAGAAACTATTTCTCTGTGAGCGGTCAAAATTTTCTCTTCTAAATCTCCTTCTTCCTGTTTTTGAGTGAAATCTATAGAAGGACTCGTATTTCCTGATAAAATATTGAAAGTATTTTTGGCTGTCGGTTTGAAATAATCAACATCTATTGTCACATGCATTCTATCTTTCAAAGCTCGACCTAAATCATTTGAAGATTCTGTAAATTTTTGACCGATGTTTCCTGTTGCGATTCCGACTGAATAACCTTCTCCAATAGAATAAGTTTTACCATTTAATTCAATAAATCCATCAAACAAATTAAAAGCTTGGGCCCTAACTACTGGAACACAATTTGGAAGTTCATCGAAAACTAATAAATGATTATCTATTTTATCGGTAAGTTCCTTCAGTTCCTGACTTGATTTTGCATCTTTTAATTTTCCTAAATTAATTTGCTGAAATAGTTCTCTTGTATCCATATCGTTTCTTCCAAGAATGAACATCGATTTTCCAGGGAAATAATTCATTGCATTTGTTGCAAGATGCGTCTTTCCCATTCCTGAATCTCCTTGTAAAAATAAGTTTAATCTTCCTTTAAGACAGGCCTCTACAAAGTTATCTAAATAAAAGGGAACCTTTCCCAATTTCATTAATTCCGTTGAATTTTGATATTTGTTTAAGTTACTCATTTTTTTCTTGCTCCAAAAGTTTACCTATTGCGACTTCGATTAAATGAGATTTGTTTCTAAATTTATGATTTTTCAGCATTTCATCTAAAATTGTAACCTTCTCTTCATCTATTGAAATGCTCAATTTTGTTTTCATAGTAAAAAAGAGTAAAAACTCCTACTTTATAAATCTTTCGATATTGTTGTAATTTAATAATAGCTACATATTCTAAAAGATTTTATAAATTCTAAAATCTAATTTGGTTTATGAAAACAGGTTTTTCTTTTAGAAAAAGAAAAGCTATGGTGTAAAAGAAAACTATGAATGCAAAATCGGAGAGTTTAATATGAAAAAGCATGGTGAGAAATTGGACTTGAAAAATGGTAATAAAAATATTTATCTTTTAGGGGGTTCGAGTTTTTTTAACGACGCTGGAAGTGAAATGATTACTTCGATTCTTCCGTTTTATATTACTGCCTTGGGTGGTGGCGGAGTTGCGGTTGGATTGATTTCCGGTTTGCGTGAAGGACTTTCGAGTTTGTTTAAACTTCTTGGAGGTTGGGCTTCTGATAGAACTGGGCGACGAATGCCTTTTGTTTTTTTGGGATATTTGATTTCTGTTATTTCGAGGTTTTTGCTAATCTTTGCAAACGCTTGGCAGATGATTATTGCTTTTGTGAGTTTTGAAAGATTGGGGAAGGCGCGGGACGCGCCTCGAGATGCGATTATTTCCGTTTCAATGAAACAGAAAGGAAGGGGTTTTGGAATTCATCAGGCGTTTGATACGGGCGGGGCGATTGTTGGAACTATTTTGGTTTTAATTTTATACTGGTTTTTGTCGTGGGATTTTAAAAAAATTATTTTGATTGCTGCGGGAATTTCTGTTTTGTCGTTGATTCCGCTGAGTTTTGTTAAGGAGCCGAAGTCGAAAAAGTCGAACGAGAGTTTGTTTAAGGGAATAAAACATTTAGATAAAAAGTTGAAGTATTTTATTTTTGTGTCGGCTATTTTTACGATTGCGAATTTTGGGTTGTATATGTTTTTGCTTTTGAGGGCGAGAGATTTATTTGGAGGTATTGGATATGCTCTTGGATTATTTTTGTTGTTTAATATTGTGTGGGCTGGTTTGACGATTCCGTTTGGGAATTTGTCGGATAAGTTTGGGAGAAAAAGTATTTTGATGTTGGGTTATGTTTTGTTGGCTTTTGTGGGAATTGGGTTTGCGTATTTTTCTAATTTCTTTTTGATTGCTTTGTTGTTTGTTTCTTATGGTTTGGTTTACGCGATTACTCAATCAAATCAGAGAGCTTTTGTGGCGGATTTGTCGGGGGAAATGAAAGGAACAGCTATGGGATTTTATCAGGCAGTTATTGGAATTGTGAATATTCCTGCGGGAATTGTTGCTGGATTCTTGTGGAATGTTAGTTATCAGACGATGTTTTTGTATGTTGCGGGAGTTGCTTTAGTTTCAGTTATATTGCTTGTTTTTGTAAGAGAATAGAATTATCTAAATAAAAATAATTATTTAAAAGTTTGTTTTAGAATTACTTAATAGCTTTCATTTCTTTCCAAGCAAGTTCAAACATTTGTTCTAATGCTTGAGCAAAGAATTCCGTGTTTATCCAAACTCCGATATCGTAATTTGGATGGAACTTTTCATCATCTAACAACATGAACATTAATTGATTTCCATCGATGACAACAAATCTTGCTTTTATCTTATCAATATTTTTTACTTCCGCAACTTTCTTTAACTCTCTTGCAATTTTAATATTATTACTATCTATTGGTGCCGCAATTCTTATTTTAACTCCCCTCTTTTTACATTTTTCAAAACTTGGCATTAAAGCTTCTAATTTTCTATTTAATCCTTCTTTTGTTGTAATTATTGTAATTGTTTTTTCTGCGTCTCGAACCATCATATCTAAATGGTTGTAAAGATTTTGTCTTCCTCTTAAACTTCCAGATAAATCAGAAGGTTCAACAAACTTAACACCTTGTGTAAATAAAGAATCTAATTCCTCGAGAACTTCTTCGCCTTTTAATCTTTCTAATCTCTTGGATTTTTCTTGAGCTTCATTTAACATGTTTTTCTTAACTCTTTCTACAACTTCTCCTGGTTTTAGTGCTACGAATTTTATCGGTTTTCCCAATTTCATAATAATAAATCCTTTCTTTTCTAAAGATTCTAAAATATCATAAGTTCTTGAACGTGGAACATCAGAAATATTGCTTAATTCTCCAGCAGTAGAAGTGCCTCGAGAAAGCAAAGCGGTCCATACCTTAACTTCATAAAGATTCAAATCAAAAATTTTTCTTAATCTTCCCAGGAATTCGTCTTTAACAATCATTATATTATACCTCTTTTTTTCTTTTTAAAGTTTATTATGATGAAAGGGTGAAATGGATGGACTACCCTTTGGGGGTTATTATCACTATCTCTCCACTTTTATCTTTTATTTTAAAGTTTGTTTTGTTTTTAAATGTTTCCTTACCAGTTGTAACACTTACCTGTATTTTTTTTGAATTTGTTCTTTCTTGAATGAAATCTTTTTGAGTTTCTAAAATTTTTACGAATTCGTCGTCGGTGAAAATAAATAATTCAATTTTGTCAGATTTATCTAAACCTAATTCTTTTCTGAAGGCTTGAACTTTTCTTGAGATTTCTCTGGCAAAACCTTCTGCTTCCAACTCTGGCGTTAGGTTTGTGTCCAATTTTATTGAGATTTCTTTTCCCTTATTTAGCTGTATTTCCTTGACATTTAGTTCTTCCATAATTAATTCGAAATAATCTTCGGAAATTTTTGTGCCGAAAATATCTACCTTTGCGAGAGGTTGTTTTATCGGTAATTGTGCTCGGTCTCTTTCTTTTAATGCTAAAGAAACTACTTCTCTTGTGAGTTTCATGCTTTCAATTAATTCGGAGTTTACTTTTTTCATGTTTGCTTTTGGAAAATCTTGTAAATGGACTGATTCTTTTTCTCCGTGCAAATTTTGGTAAATTTCTTCTGAGATAAACGGCATTACTGGTGCGCAAACTTTTGATAAATTTTCTAAAACAAAACCTAAAGTTTTTATTGCGTCTTTGTCTCCTGAGTTGAACCGGTCTCTTGTTCTTCTAATATACCAAGTTGATAAATCGTCCACGAATTCTCTTATCTCGTTGCAAGATTTTATTGTGTTGTATTCTTCGAAATATTTTGTGTAGTTATTTATTAATTGATTTAATCTTGCGATTATCCATTTGTCGATTATGTTTTTTGATTTGGGTTCTTCGATTTTTCCTTCCTTGTAGGGCTCATAGAAATTTAAAGTGTTGTTCAATAGTAAGATTACTTTTTTGTAAATTTCTTCAACGCCCTTTTCTGAAAAGTTGAAATTGTCGGCGTTCATTAAAGGCGAGGCTAATAAATAAAATCTCAGTGCGTCAACCCCGAATTTTTCTGAGATAATCATTGGGTCTACGAAATTGTTTTTGCTTTTTGACATTTTTGAGCCGTCTTCAGCGAGGATTGTTCCGGTTGTTAAAACATTTTCGAAGGGAATTTTGTCGAAGAGAATTGCTGAAAGTGCTATCATGTAATAGAACCACGCTCGGACTTGACCGATGTATTCGACGACGAATTGTGCGGGAAAATGTTTTTCGAAGAATTCTTTGTTTTCAAAAGGGTAATGGAATTGTGCGAAAGGCATTGCGCCGGATTCGAACCAGCAATCTAAAACTTCTGGTATTCTTGTGTAAATTGTTCCGTCTTCTCCTTTTAGTTGAACTTGATCTAAATAATCTTTGTGTAAATCAATTTCTCCTTTTGGAAATTTTACTGCGTATTTTTTTAATTCTTCTATGCTTCCTATTACCATTATGTCGCCTTTTTTATTTTTCCAAATTGGAATTGCCGTCGCCCAATATCTATTTCTTGACATATTCCAATCTGGGGCGGTTTGTATTGTGTGAGACACACGACCATCTTTTAAAAATTCTGGATACCAATTTATTTTTTTATTTAGTGAGAGCATTTTCTTTTTTATTTTCTGGATGTTCACGAACCACGCTGGAATTGCTCGGTACATTAACGGGGTTTCACATCGGTAACAGAAAGGATATTCGTGCTCGAACTTTTCTGTTTTTACAATTTTGTTTTGTGCTCTTAGGAAATCAATTATTTTGTCGTTGGTGTCGAAGATGTATTGCCCTGCAAAATCTTTTACTTCTTTTGTGAATTTTCCTTGCGCATCTACGGGTTGCACAAATTCTATTTCGTTTTCTTTGCAAACTGCGTAATCGTCTTCTCCAAATGCTGGGGCGGTGTGAACTATTCCTGTTCCGTCTTTTGCTGTTACGAAATCAGCGACGAGGAATTTGAATGCGTTTTTTAATTTTGAGAAATAAGGGAACAAAGGTTCATATTCTTCTCCTGCTAATTCACTTCCTTTCACTATCTTTTCTATTGAGTATTCTTCTTTGTTTCGAAAATATTTTTCAATTAAATCTTTTGCTAATAAATATGTTGTTCCGTCGGATTTGTCTTTTACGTAAGCGTATTCGATTTTTTTATTTACTGTTAGTGCTAAATTTGATGGTAATGTCCATGGTGTTGTTGTCCACGCTAACGCGTAAACATTTTCTCCTTTTAATTTGAATTTTATTGTTATTGCTTTGTCTTTTACTTTTTTGTAGGAGTTGTCCATTGCGATTTCAGATTTTGATAAAGGTGTTGAGCATCGAGGGCAGTACATTAATATTTTTTCGCCTTCGTAGATGTAGCCTTTTTCGTGGAGTTGTTTGAACGCCCACCACACGCTTTCGATGTAAGATTTGTCCATTGTTTTGTAACCGCCTTTGAAGTCGACCCACCTTGCGATTCGGTCGATTACGTGTTCCCATTCGCCTGTGTATTTTAGAACGCAACTTCTACAGAAATCGTTGAATTTTTTGACGCCCATTTTTTCTATTTCGTCTTTTGATTTTATTTTTAATTCTCTTTCGGCGATGCTTTCAATTGGTAAACCGTGGCAGTCCCAGCCCCAGACTCGATTGACGTGTTTTCCTTGCATTGTGTGGTATCGGGGGAATGCATCTTTTAGAATTGAGGCGAGTAGGTGTCCGTAGTGCGGGAGGCCTGTTGCGAACGGCGGGCCGTCGTAGAAAATGTATTCTTTTTTGCCTTCGGTTTTTTTTAAAGATTTTTTGAAAGTTTTGTCTTTCTTCCAAAACTCTAAAATTTTTAATTCCTTTTCATTTATTGTTGACATGAAATGATAAAAGAAAGGGCGTATTTAAGTTTTATTGAGAAGGAAGTTTATAAAACGAGCAAGTTCTTTCATTGGCAGGGTGGTTATAAGGTGCACGGCAGAACCAAGGTGTTTTTTCAGTTAATTTGTAATACCATTTAGATTCTGCTATTGTGGTTCCTTGGGGAGTTTCTTCAATTTCTCTTAAAACATTTCCTTGAGCGTCATATTCTACGATTGAAATTTCGTCGGCAATTTTATCTCCGTCATAATCTCTTTTTACTGCGCTTCGAATTGGATTGCCTTCGGCGTCATATTCAAAAATATAATTTTCATCTGAATCATTTGGAGAACTTGAATCACTTGTGAAAATTAATCTTGTTGAATTTCCTTGAGAATCGTATTCAGAAATAAATTCGTTATTATCTTGGACTTCGGAGTAATCAAAATTTTGGGCGTAGAGTTTTTTTAGAGAATCTTGAGGAGTTACTTTTCCTGCACATCCTCCGATAGCTAAAGCTGTTGCTAATATTGGTGTAATTATTTTTGTTAATAGTGTTTTTTTCATTTTACTCCTCATCTAATTTATCTTCAACCCAACAAACAGCATCTTTTCCAATTCCGTAGATAAGATAAAGTAGTTTAGATTCAGACACATCAAAGATAATATCTTCTAACTTATTATATATTGGATCTTCATTATCTGGAGATGAATAGAAATATTCTAATCCACGACAACTATCAAACCCATTTGATTTTCTCATTTCATACTCTGTGACACCTGCAGTAATTCCATTAAGAATTAACATTGTCGTTGCTGTTGCCTTCAATAATCTCGATGCTTTTTTTCTAATTGGAGGATAATTTTCATTTATTGCTAGGGCAATATTTTTTTTGAGATCTTCATCTCTGTCTTCACAAATTTCCTTTTTTCTTTCAGCCATCCAATGGTAGGCATTTGTTAATTTTTTACTTGTCATATATTTTTTAGAAAATTAAGATTTATAAATGTTTTGGTTGTTGTTATTTTAAAGAAGTAACAGATTAGTAAGAAAATTTTTCAACAAATTCTTGAAGAATTTCGTTTTCAATAAAATGAAGTTTAGCGGGGATTATAAAACAATAAGGTGGGTGGATTTTCGTGTTCTCTTCAAGTTCTTTGATTGTTTGGTAGATGAATTTTGCTTTGCTTGTGCCGAGTGCTTGACACAAGACTATTTTTCCGAGTTTGAAGTTGTGGTTTTTTGCGGATTGTTTTAATTGTTCTAAAGCGTCGGTTGACCAAAGATTTATGTCAACTAAAAGTAAAGTGTGGGCGTCAATTGATTGGTTTTGTTTTATGATTTCCATAAAAGAATCTGGTGTGAAGTTTTTTGCTGGGTCCCATTTTGGCATGCTTGCAGTTTTTCCGAATTTGTAAAGTTGAAGTCCGGACTCTGCAACAGCGTCGAGAATTGAAGCTGAATAAATAACTTTATATTTAACTCCCAATCTTTTGCATTCTTGAATTAAAGAAATGTGCGTTGTTGCGGTTAAAGGTGAGCCGTAAACCAATAAAGCCACGTCGAGTTTTTTTGCTTCGTCAACTAATTCTAAAGATTCTACTTTTTCTCTGTCGGCGAGAGTTATTGTTTTTTTAATTGCTAATTCTTGGAGGTCGGAAAGCGGGTAAGGGAAGTTCACAGTGTAATTTTCTAAATAAATTTTTTTGCATCTTCCGAGCGCTTCTAGTCCGAATTTTGATATTCCGTCCCTGTTTAATCCTAAACCAATTAAGTATAACATATATTTGAAAGAAGAATTAATGTTATAAAGTTATTGTTCTTTGATATTTTATGGGAAGAGAATTAATAATTGGGGAAATTTATGTGCATTTCAAGAATCCTGAGATGAGGTATAAAGTTCTTGGAATTGCGATTGATTGTGATACTTTAGAAGAAAGAGTTAGTTATGAACAATTATATGATGCGGAGAAATTTCCTAAGGGGACGATTTGGTCGAGAAGAAAAAATAATTTTTTGGGTTTCAAGATTTTGGAGAATGGTGAGAAGGTTGAGCGGTTTAGATTATTGGAAAGTTTGTAAATAAACTTTTTCAGCTTCATCTGTGGTTACATGACAATCTGTGTTTGTGTCCATCTCAGTTAAAATTTCTCTTTTCCCTTCTTGTTTGTTTGATGGATAATATAATTCAGTTAATATTTCAGTGAAATAATCTACTTTTGGGGATTCTGTGTAAGATTTACATTCAGTTGGAGCAGTTATTGTTTGACGAGGTTTTGAAGTTGGGGAGGAAGTGTTTATCTTAGGTATATTTGCTGAGCATCCGCCAAATACAAATGCGGTTGTTAGTGCAATTTTTGTTTTTAAATTTTTCATTTTATTCTATATCCTCGCATCTATCATAATTTTTCTTAACTTTAGCTAAACAAAGTTCCTGTTCTTCCATAACTCGAGCTACTCCCAAAGAAAAATCATCACGACTTGAATCAATGCAGGAATAATCTGTCCCACAAGAATCTAAACAATTGCTATATTTATTCAATAATTTTTTCATTTCATCTTGATAATCTACAGAACAATCCATTATTCCGTCCGCTTTTTGGGATACACATCTCCAATGCTTATCTGCGGGAGATTCAGAATTTGCGGGTTCTCCACTAACATTTCCACCAAAAGCCAAAGCTCCTGCTGTAAATAATGTTCCTAAAAGTCCTAGTTTTTTTGTTGAGGTTTTCATTTTATAATTTATTTGAATCTTTATTTGCCTTTCTTTCTTTTTCTTTTAAAATATCTGAAAAATATTGCTCAAGTTTTGCATTTGCATCTTGCATAAATTTTTGAGCTTGGGGATCCTTGTCATCGGCATGATATTTTATTTTACGTTCTCCAGGACAATCTATTTCTACTTCCCAAAGCTTACGTTCTCCAAATTTAGTTGAAATAAAATAAGGCTTACAATATATTTCGTATTTTGTATTACACCCATTTTGTTTTCTAACTTCTAAAACATATGAACTAAAACTTGAACATTCACCTTCTCTACTTGAACGAGAGCCAAAAAAAACTTCCTCCTTATTAAGGGGGCCATCTTCGTGAGGAAGATAAGTATAATCACGGTAATTTATTGGTTTTGGGAGAAAATAAATCAACCCTCCAAAAGCCAAAGCTCCAGCTGTCAATAAACTTACAAGTCCGATTTTTTTTGGGGTTTTCATTTTCTATACACTTTTTTTAAAAATAAGTAATTTATAAATGTTTCGTTTTGTCGCTACTATAGAATTAATAACCAATATAATCTGGGGCAGAGGTTGTAGGTTTTTTTGTCGGCGTTTCTCCAAGAGGTGTTTGCATTCCTGGTACTTCCCGGCATCTTTGGGGTTCGTAGGGTTCTTCTGTTTTTCTTTCAACTCTTAATCCTCCGCTGAAGCTCCAATCGCACGCTTCATATATTAGATTGTATTTTGGAACTCCATATTGATCACGAGTCACTTTGTCTCTGAATACACATTTTCCGCCGTGATATTGAACTACTTCGGATTTAACTCCTTTATCATAAATATATTCAACAGTACGAGTCTTATCTCCTTCAGCTAAACTATATGATTCAATTCTTTTATCTCCAATCTCAATTGTGCTGTCATAGCCTGCATTAAAACAAGATTCTGCTGGTAAAATCATTACTGTAGAAAGAACTCCTGTTGCAAGGGCTATTCCTGTCTTTCTTTTCGTTTGTTCCCATATTTTTTTTATTAATTCTTTTTTCATTTTATATATAAATTTTTATATAATATGTATATATAAATGTTTCGTTTTGTCGCTACTATAGAATTAATAACCAATATAATCTGGGGCAGATGTTGTAGGTTTTTTTGTAGGAGTTTCTCGGGAAGGTGTTTGCGTTTCTGGTACTTTCCGGCATCTTTGAGGTTCGTAAGGTTCTTCTGTTTTTCTTTCAACTCTTAATCCTCCGCTGAAGCTCCAATCGCACGCTCTTACCTTGTGCTCGGGAAAATATTCACATTTTTTCCAGAAGACAAGAGATTGACGCCCTTCGTCGTTTTCAGTGATTACTCGTTCAGATATTAAATTATTACACTCATCAAACGCTCTTTCAATTCTTGTTTCGTAAGAAGCATTTCCGTCCCGATTTATTGAAATTTGCACTGGCTCGCTTGAGATTCTGTAGTCATAAATTTCTGTGTATTCGTGAGTTCCGTTTCCGCTCATGTCTGCTCTTAGTTCGCTCAAATCTCCACGTGAATCATAAAAAAATTGTTGTGAAGGCGCCATTGATTGTCCTCGGGTTTTTTCCGTGCATTGTTGTAAATATCTTCCACCATCTTTAGATAAATTTTTGGGAAGACAAGTTAAATTTTCCAGGGGAATATTTCTTGCTGATGAACATCCAAGTGCTAAAAGTGTTAGACCTGCGACAATTAATTTTTTCATTGAAGAAGTGGTTAATAATTGTTTTTAAGAATTTGTGTTCTGGAGTTAACGTTTCAAACTTTGGCTTGTTACGATAGCGACGAAGAAAGATGTGAAAAGTAAAATGTCATTGTGAATTATTAGTCCGGTGAATCCTGCGATTAATGAGAGATAAACAATTATTTTGAAATATGGTTTTCCGGATTTTAGTTCTTCTTTTGTGAATTTTGCGAGTAGCATTCCGATTGGTATTCCGAGGATTAAAATGAATGTTGCGATTATTATGTTTATCATTTGAATTTCTTTGCGTGCTTCCACATAAAATCAAAATAAGATTTATATGCTTTTGCTGCAGCGGGGTTTTCGATGATTATTCCTTCGGGTTCGTCGGTCCAAATTATTATTGCTATTTTGTCGCCGTAGATGTTTGTGACTGCAGAGCTTTCGGCAATGTTTGGGGCGTAGGCGTATTGTGTCGTTGTGTCGTCGGCTTCAGTTCTATCTTTTCTTATTAGGACTTTTGTTTTTATTTTCTTTTCTCTTTTCATTCTGTCAAATTGTAAAGCGAACTCCGGCATTCTTTCGGAAAATTGTCCTTCTGAACCAAAAACGAAATTATCTTTGCCTTCTCTTATCATATCTAAAAAAATAGTTCGGATTCCTTTTTCCCCTTTGAATAATCTTACTTGCCCTTCGGAAGTTTTTACTTTTCTTTTTTCTTCAAGTTGGGGGATTATCTCTTTGACATCTTGCTCTTGTGTCTTTATGAAATCGAGAATTTTTCTTGGACCTGTTGATTGAAAATATTTTACGTTGGAAATAATTACGTAACTTACGAGTCCTTTTTCTTGGAGAATTTTTAGAGAATTATAACAACTGCTTCGGTCTATCTTTGCGTGCTTTGCAACTTTTCCTGCAGGTAATGAGCCTTTTTCATTTAATACCAAATACGTTTTTATCTCATTTGGACTGAAGCCGATTTTTTCTAATACTTTTTCTGGGTTCATTTGATTTTAAATTGTCCTACCTATTTAAGTCTTTTGTTGTTGTAGTTCATTCTACAACAGAGTTTTATATAGAATTATTTCTATAAAATATCATGGAAACAAAAGAATACAGATGTAAGGAGGTGAACAAAGATGACAAAAACAATAGAAGAAGTAAGGGGAATAATTAACAACGCACCTGGTCTTGGAGAATATCTGAAGCGATGCACTGGTCCAAGAAAAAGACTAACTGCAATAGAGAGCGACGAAAAATCAGGTTATGTAGCTTATTCAGTTCATTGTGAAACTCAGACCTTGACAATGCCTTCAGGATTAACTACAATTGGTTTATTCAAAGACAATAGATATCAAGAAAAATACTTTTCTTGTGACTCAGTAACATATCTACGTATAGACGACTTCACTGAAGCAAAATCTCTTGGCCACATATCAGTTCAAGCTGGTAACAGGGGAAGCTCAAAATTACTTGAATTTTTACCAAGCGACTTTAAAGATTGTGAATAGGGTTAAACTTAAATCCCTCCAAAAGAATATCTTTTTCTTATTTTAAGAGATTAAGAAATTTAAAAAGAAGCGTGATACCTATTAACGCAGAAAAATGATATAAAACATATTTTAGGAGAAGGTTGATGACGGAATAAATGACTTACTTATATTGTTGTAGTAATTTCTACAACAGAGTTTTATATAGAATTATTTCTTGAATTTTTTAATGGAAAACAAAACACCAGAACAGAGAAAGGAACAGAACCAAAAAATCTGGAAGGTGCAGGCGGAATTGCTTGAGAAGAACCCAAGATGGACTCAAGACAAAGCCATCTGCCTCGCGAAGAGAATGGTACTGGGACTTTACTGAACAAGAAAATGGAAAACAGAACATCACAAATCACACCTCACCAAGCGGGGCTTCGCCCCGCCTCACAATTAAATTATAGGAGGAATAAAGATGACAATTGCAAAAAACAAAACAGGAAAAGTAAGGAAATCAAAAGCACAACCGAAAAAAGCAACAATAGTAATCACCTACAACTCAGTAGAGAACTTCCCTGCTGGGACTTATGAAGGGAAAAATGGCCCAGTAATAATCTACAGCAATGACAACACATATACATGGAGTAGAGAAGCTGAAAATAAGTTAGGCCAAGTACTACATCAAATCTACGGAAAAACTGATGAAAAAGATGTGGGAAAGGTTTACCTATATGTAGGGAGTTATGCAAAAGAAGGAGCACTTAGAGCAGCAAGAAAATACTCGGATGCGGGGAAAAACCTAACACTGGTAGCTTGCTCTTGTGACAGCGGATTAAAGGAAAGAACTGCACAAGAAATCGGAGCACCAATAATCTGGTCAGAATGCGGTGGAAGAAGAAAGTTAAGCGAAATAGTAAAAGGATTAATGTAAAAATCCAGGAAGAAACGAACCACGGCGGGGCTTAGCCCCGCCTTTCTAATTTTAAATTATTGTTAAGATATACTAATATAAACTTGATATGAAACCACACAAAAACTTAAAATCTCTGTTTGTTTTTAATAAAGATGTACAAAAAATATTTGGTTGTTGCGAGTAAGAAAGACCGGGCGGGAATTAATATTACGACTGCCCTTTCGCAGTATAAACGGAATCCGGTTTTTTTAGGAATGCAACCGGATAAGTCTGGTTTTGATTTTTATCTTTGTGACGAGGAAATTATTAGAACTGAAAATTTGGACTTGAATAGAATTAATAAATATGATTTTGTGATTTTTGCGTCGAAGCATCAGTCAGAGAAAAAAGAAAAAAGTTTGTCGATTCATGCTCCTGGAAATTGGAGTGAGAATAGTTTTGGTGGAGAACGAGGCAAAGTTTGTCGGAGTTCGGGGCTTTTTCAGAAACAAATGTTTGATGTTTTGAACAAGTTCGCGAAAGAACATAAATTGAATGAGAAATATAGCGTTACGATGGAGTGCACGCATCATGGGCCGTTGATAAATAAGCCGTGTGTTTTTATTGAGGTGGGTTCGACCGAGGAAGAATGGAATGATAGGCGTGCGTGTTTTGTGATTGCGAAAACTATTTCTAAAATGATTGATGATTTTGAAGAAAATCCTTATAGAGAAGTCGCGATTGGTATCGGTGGTCCGCATTATTGTCCGAATTTTAATAAATTACAATTGAATTCTAACGTGGCATTTTCGCATGTTATTCCGAGTTATGTTTTACCTTTGACGGAAGATATGATTAAAGAAGCGATGGAAAAAACTGAGGAGGATGTTGAGTTTGTTGTTTTGGATTGGAAAGGAATTGGGAATGCAGAAGAGAGACAGAGGATTGTTGAAATTCTTGAGAAAAATTATATTCGTTGGAAGAAAACGGGGGAAGTTGGAAAGTAATTATTTTCTTTTAACAAATTTTTTCTTTTTAGGAAGATCTTTTCTTTGAGTTATTTTTGATTCTGGTTCTTTCCATGCAACAATTCCAATGACTACTAAATAAGCTATGCTTCCGATTCCGCTTCCTGCGATGTCTGCAAGTTGAAGAAGTGCTAACCATCCAGGATAATTTAGAGATTCAAAAATTCTCCAGTGTGAAATTATTAAGAGAACGAAAATTGTAATCCATCCGAGAATTGGAATTAAGTATAAGAAAACCCATGCCCAGTTGAAACCGCCGAGTTGAAGTCTCATCGCTGAACTTGCAAAAGGTATCCAAGCTAACCAAGGTCGCGAATATTTTTTCTTTTTTGCAATTGTGCTCCAAGCCAAAGCGTGGTAAACATAAAATGCTATTAGGAGAATTAAAATTAAACCTACCATCGCTAAAATTAAACCGGTTGTCAAACCTGCGATAACTCCTTCGGTCAAAGCGTTTTCGATTGTTTCGTTAATCATAATTAAATTAAGAAAGAGAAGTTTATAAAATTAAGTAAATCACGATAATTTTTATATAGTCTTGATAACTAATTTGTTTATGGATTTCGGCGAAGATGTGAAAAATTATGGTTTAAGAACGCGTTTGACTTTGGCAGGATACGGGCTTGAAAAAATTATCGGGAAAGAAGATTTGAATGAAGAAGATAAAAAGATGTTGGGCTGGTTCGGAGATTTATGGGGGAGTGTTGATTGGAATTCAAAATATCCTCGAAGAGAATATGACGATTCTGCAGGATTGACACAAGAAATAAGACATTATTTTATTAATTTGTGTCCTAGACTTTTTAAGGATAAAGAATATTCTGAAAGAATTTATAGTTTATTGACTAATCCCTCGAGTGATACTGAAATTGAAGGGGCGGAGATAACTGAAATCAAAAAATTTATTTATGCCTTGGAAAAAGAATTGACTCCCGTGGGAGATACTCCACTTTCTAAAGAAAAGTAAAATAAAAAATAAAAAATAAAAGTTGGCTTATTTCTTAGCCCAAGCCCAAACTCCGAGCATTACTAAATTAACGATTGGAATTATCATTAATAGACTTGTCCATCCAGGGTATTTGATTTTCTCTACGATTAACCAAAACATCCAGATCACAACAGCGCCCATCGCTAAAGCTCCTATGAAAGGAATTATTGGGGCAAGAACTATCAAAGTCCAAAGTCCGTTCACGCCAGCCATTTGAGTTAACAAATAAATGTTCGCGATTGGGATGAAAGCGAGCCATCCGTTTGGAGTTTTTGTTTTCTTTACAATTGCCATTAAAGCAACAGCAGCGTAAATGTAGATTGCTAAACCAATTATTAAAGCTATTAAGAAGAATCCTGCGATTATCGCCATTATTCCTCCTAATGCTGCAGTTCCTGCTAAAGCTTCTGTTCCAGCAAATTCACTTCCTAAACCTAATGTTTCTAATATCATGTCACACCTCCTTTCATTATGAAATATAATTTGTAAATGAAGAAGAAGTTTATAAGAGTTTTGGGACGCCCCGAGGCAACTCGCACTCTGTGAAATGTTCTTTAAATTCGTTTTGCTCATTTATTCAAAATTTCAAAAGATGCTCGGGAATTGAGACCAGAAATATGTTTTAATTTAGTCCGATATCCTTCGGAGAGTTATTTCGTAAACTCGATAACTAAACGCCCCGAGCAGGAATTGAACCTGCGAGCCCAAAGGGCCCGGTTTAGCAAACCGGCGCAATAACCACTATGCGATCGGGGCGTACAAAGAATAAGATATTTCACAATTTAAAAGTGTTTGTCTTCCTAAAATTTTATAAAAGGTTATTTGTTATGTTTTCTATGGAGATGATGTACATTGTTCTTATTGTTGCTGGGGCGATTTTGTTGCTCGGTTTGATTATGTTTATTATTTCAAAAATGAAAGGTGGAATAAAAATTGAGTTGACGAATTTTAATTTTTCTGCGGGCGACACCATTGAGGGGAAAGTTATTCTTAATTTGAAAAAGCCAGTTAATGCGAAGACGTTGAATGTTGGGCTTGTGGGAGAAATGAAGAGTACGAGTTATGGTTCTGGGCATTCGTCTTCGAGAACTCAAAAAGTTTTTGAATTTTCTCAACCTCTGGATGGAAAGAAAGAATATCAAATTGGGGAGAAAGTTTATGATTTTAAAATGAAAGTTCCGCAAAATGTTAACACGAATCATGAGGGAATGATTGGAAATCTTGTGAAGTCCGCGCAGTTATTGACGGGAAATATGAGAAATGTTAAATGGTATGTTAAAGCGAATTTGGATATTACAGGTTTTGATATTTCTAAAAAAGTTCAGATTAATATTGGTTGAGCGAGCTTATTCTATTTCAGTTAAATTTAAAAGTAATTCAAACTCTCAAATACTATAGCAGGGTAGAGCAGCCTGGAGTGCTCGTCGGGCCCATAACCCGGAGGTCGTGTGGTTCAAATCCCACCCCTGCTATTCTAAAAAAATAAAATGCAAACTTTTTTGCCGTATCCGAATTTGAAGAAGTCATTAAAGGCTTTGGATAGTCGGAGACTTGGGAAGCAGAGGGTCGAGGCGTTTCAGATTTTGAATATTCTTTTGGAGCGGACGGATAAGAAAGGTTGGCAAAATCATCCGGCGGTTAAGATGTGGCGAGGTTACGAGAATGCTTTGAAATTGTATTTTAATAAGTCGGTTAAACTTTGGATTGCGAGAGGTTATAAGAATACTATGAAACTTGAAAAGATTGAGGGAAAGATAATTTTGCCGAAGTGGTTTGGAGATAAAAATTTTCACGATTCGCATAAGAGTAATTTGTTGAGGAAGGACGGAGATTTTTATTTTGAATTTAGTGAAAATGTTAGTGCTGATTTGGGATATGTTTGGCCATAGATAATTTTAAAAGAGAGGACTGATTTTTTATTAGATGGAATTAATTCTTGGAATTGACGATGCGGGACGGGGGCCAGTTATAGGACCGATGATTCTTGCGGGTTGCCTTCTGGATAAAAAACTTGAGAGAGAGTTGGAGATTTTGGGTGTGAAGGATTCGAAGCAGTTGACGGCGAAGAGAAGGGAGCATTTGGCGGAGTTGATACGGGAGAAGGTTGAGGCGTTCGAGGTTGTTGTTATTTTTCCGAAAGAGATTGACGGCGACGGGGGCGAGAGAATAAAGTTGAATGAAGTAGAGGCGATTGCGTGTGCGAAAATAATTGATAAATTAAATAAGGGTTCGGATAAAATTCGGGTTATTGTGGATTGTCCGTCGACGAGCATTGCAAAATGGACTGATTATTTGAAAACTAAAGTGAAGAATCTTTCTAATCTTGAAATTAGTTGTGAGCATAAGGCAGATCAAAATCATATTTCGGTTTCGGCAGCGTCGATTCTTGCGAAGAGTGAAAGAGAAAGACAGATGGATAAACTCAAGAAAAAATATGGTGATGAGATTGGTTCGGGTTATACTTCGGATCCGAATACGCAGAAGTTTGTTTTGAAGAATGCTCGGAAATTTCAGGACGACGGAATTTTTCGGAAGACTTGGATAACTTGGAAGAAAGCTTTTGAAAGTGGTGGGCAGAGGAAGTTGGGGTTTTGATATCTTAATCTTTAAAAATCCCCATTTGTTCTTCTATCTATGACTTATGTTAAAAGATTGGTGATGCAAGGATTTAAGAGTTTTGTTCGGAAAACAGAGTTGCCGTTTACGCCGGGGATTAATGTTATTCTTGGGCCGAATGGTTCTGGAAAAAGTAATGTTACGGATGCGTTGTGTTTTGTGCTTGGGCGTTTGAGTATTAAATCTATGCGGGCAGCGAAGGCGAAGAATTTAATTTTTCTTGGTTCGAAGGCGGCGTCACCGGCGAAGGAAGCAATTGTTGAAATTGTTTTTGATAATTCTGAGAAAACTTTTACATTAGATGCTTCGGAAATTTCTATTAAGAGAATTGTTCGAAGGAACGGGCAGAGTATTTACAAAATTAACGGGGAGACGAAAACGCGTCAGGAAGTTTTGGGTTTGTTGGCGCAGGGAGGGATTGACCCGAACGGATTTAATATTATTCTTCAGGGAGAGATTCAGAATTTTGTTAAAATGCACACGGAGGAAAGAAGAAAAGTTATTGAGGAGGTTGCGGGAATTTCTATTTACGAATCGCGAAAGGAAAAATCTTTGAAGGAATTGGAGAGGACTGAAAGTCGATTGAGTGAAGTTATGGCGACGCTGAGAGAGAGGACATCTTATTTGAATAATCTTGAAAAGGAAAGACAGCAGGCGTTGAAATTTAAAAAATTGGAAAAAGATGTTAGGACTTTCAAGGCGAGTATTATTTTTCACGATTTGAATTTGAAGAGGAAAGATAAAGAAAGAGTTGACGAGGAAATTGGAAAGAAAAATAAAGAAATAGAAAAAGGGAAAAAAGAAATTATGGAAATTAAAAGTTCGATAAATGATAATGAGTCGAAAGTTAGTTCAATTAATGAGACGATGCAGAAGTCGGCGGGTTTTGAGCAGGAAAAATTGAATCGAGAGATTGCGGATTTGCGGGCGGAGTTGGAAGGGTTAAGAGTTAAGTTGGAAAATAGCGAGAGAAAAGTTTCGGAGATTTCTGGGCATAAAGAAGAACTTGAAAATATGATTCGTGAGTCGGACGTTTCGTTGAAGGATTTGCGGAAGGAATCACCGACGATGGATGGGAATAGAAAAGAAATTGAGAGGAAGAAACGGGAGTTGGAAAGACTTGAAGAACAGCGAAAGAAATTTTATATGGTTAAGTCGGATTTGAAAGCGATTGGCGAGAGAATTCAAGATAAAAAATATCTTCTTCAGAATTATACGAACGAGTCGGATTTTTTTATGAAGCAGATTGAGTCTTTGTCTTTGGAGTTGTTTGATAAACGAAGTGACCGAGAGAAGTTGGAGAAGTTGAAATTTATTTTGAAAGAGAAGGAAGAGTTGATTGAGAATCTTGGTCGACGGGAAATTGATTTGGAAAAGATTGCGCACACGAATGAATATGAAATTGATAAGCAGGGAAAATTGATTGAGAATATCGCGAAGATTGATATTTGTCCGCTTTGTAAAAGTAAAATAACGAAGGAGCACATTCACGAAATTAAGCGAGAGGCTTCGCCGAAAATTAATCTTTTGAAAAGTGAGATGGATAAGTCGGATAAGGAGTTGAGTAAAATTTACGAGCAGAGAAAAGTTTTGGGAATTGAGATTTCGCAGATAAGGGAAGAGATTTCTAATCGGGAAAATGATTTGGTTAAAATTAATAATATTAATACAAAGCGAGAACAGGTGAAAAATTTGAGGGAGAAGATTTTTGATTTGACTGGAGAGCTTGAAGGACTTGCAAAGAGGAAGAAAAATCTTGAGGAGAATTTTGATGAGAATTCTGGAATTGAACAAAGGTATGCAACAGCGTCGGTGGAGATTCAGGAAATTTCTTTGAGGACGAAGGAAAATGTGAGTTCGGAGATTTCTTTTAAGATGAAGGAACTTGAGCGGGCGAAGATTTCTTTGAAGCAGTTGGAAAGGAACGAGGACGATTTGGATCAGGAGATAATGTCTTTGCAAAAAATAATTGGAGAGAAAGAAAGTGTTTTGGAGAATAAGAAAAAGCAGGATGAGGAATTGAGTAAGAAATTTAATAAGTTGATTGGCGAGCGGGACGGATATGGACGGAAAATAAAGGAATTGGATTTGGTGCTTTTTTCGAAACAGAACGACGTGCATAAAGTTGAGGGCGATGTAAATAATTTTAAGATTGATTTGGCGAGGGTCGGGGCGGAGATTCAGAATTTAGAAATTGAAATGTTGGATTTTGATAATGTTGAAATAATTAATGGGAACCGGCAGACGCTTGCGGAGAGATTGGCGAATTCGAGTGAGATTCTTTCGCGTATTCGAGGGAATGTTAATTTGCGGTCGTTGGAAGTTTATGATGAGATTAAGGCAGAGTATGAGTTGGTTAAGGGGAAGGTTGATATGATAACGAGTGAGAAAGAAAGTGTGATGAGAATTATTCATGAGATTGATATTAAGAAAAAGAAGACATTTTTGAAGACGCTGAGCGAGTTGAACGAGATTTTTTCGCGTAACTTTTCGCAGTTGAGTTTGAAGGGCGAGGTGACTTTGGAATTGGAAAATAAAAAAGATCCTTTTGAAGGAGGAGTTAATATAATTGTTAAGATGGGGCACGGAAAATATTTTGATGTGACTTCTTTGAGCGGAGGGGAGCAGACGCTGGTTGCGTTGTCTTTGATTTTTGGAATTCAAGAATTGAAACCGTATTATTTTTATATTCTTGACGAAATCGACGCTGCTTTGGATAAAAGAAATTCCGAGAGACTTGCAGGATTATTGAAAAAATATATGCAGAAAGGACAATATTTAGTGATTACGCACAACGACGAAGTTATTTCAAACGCGACGAATCTTTATGGGGTTAGCATGTTTGAGGGCATTAGTAAAGTTATTAGTTTGAAATTGTAGAACTATTTTTCCTTATTGAAACTTTTTAATCCTGGCGTGTGAATTTTTTGACTAACCATCTCAAAATGTGCTTTAAGTGGATTATATCCTCTTTGTTTTATTATGTCTCTGTTTATTTTTTCGAGCCATTTTCTTTGTGCAAAATTTCTTAAGTCTGCTCCATAATTATCTAGCCTAAAATTTAAAGAAGCCTCGTTTGATGGCTGTGCTCCTAGGGTGAATTCTCCCCCTTTATAGGCCATTGTAATTTCTACATTTCTTCTTAATTCGACTTTTTCCAAAGTTGAAAGTGAAATACCCAAATAGCTTTCAGTGATTTTTATCGCCTCTTGAGTTTCTTCATATCTTGTCATCTTGAACCAGGCTTCATCTAAATCTTTGAATTCTAATCCCAATTCAAAAGATGCTTTTCTAAACTCTTCATCCAATATTTCATAAAATATTTTTGAATCTATGTTTAACATTTTCTATCTTGCCTAGGCCGTCGGCCAGGTCTTAAAAAAATAAAAGTTAAAAATAATAAAAATAAAAAAGAAATGGAAAGTTAATAATAACTTTCGCCGAAGTCTTCTGTTTGAGGTTTTCTACCAAGTAATACGATTAATACTACAAGCAATACTAAGAAGATTACTGCTAATACAATTGTCAATACGACGATTGGACTAGATCCAGCTTGGCCTTCTACTTCTGCATTGAATGTAATTGTATCTTCAAGAGTGTTTCCTGATAATACACTTACATCAAAAGAGTAGTCGCCTTCTTCTACAGCGTTTGCAGTTATAGTAACTGTTTTACTTGAACCAGCAGGTACAACGAATACTGAGTCACTCACGCTTGTTGAAATATACTTATTTGAATCTGAAACGATTGTATAAGCTTTCAAAGCATTTGTGGGATTCACAATAATCAAGTCGTAGCTAGCAGTTTCACCAACAGAGAAAGTCTTTGAATTAGATGGTACAACAGTGTTTTCTGCAAAGTCATTTGCAATATTGAATTGCTTAGTCATTGTAGAACTTGTGTCATCGTTTGTTACTTTTACTTCAAGATCGTACAATCCAGCGTCTGCGCTGTAAGGCACGCTCAAGTAAAGTCTTCCGCTAACTGTGTCTTCTTTGTCACAGTCATCTTCACAACTTTCTATGAAAGCTAAGTCACCGAAGTAAGCAGTTTTTGTCAAACCTAATTCAGCAACTTGAACAGTAACATACAAATCTTCTAATTCATTGTATCCCATGTTTTTCAAAACTATGTCTATTGGCATGTTTGATCCAGCTTCCACAGTTTGGCTAGTACTTATTGATTTTATGTCAGCGTTGTATGAAGGTCTTTGTACTCTTAATTCAATATCTTGAACTTCAGTTTCGAAATCGTTTCCGCTTGAAACTTTAACGTTCAATGACAAGTCATCAGAATGATCGTCCTTTAATTCAAAAGGTACGTCAAGAACTAATGTCTTAGAATAAGTGTAACCAGCTTCCACATCGAAAGAATCAGTTCTTTCAATAACGTCAACTTTGTTACCTTCAATTTCTGCTTTAAATCTAACATCAGAAGCGTTAACATCTGAAGTGAATCTAACAGTTATTCTTGTTATTTCGCCAGCAATTACTGCAGGTGTGTTTGAAGCAACATTGAAACCGTCAACAGTCACTCTTAAATCAGATGTAAGTTCTTCAGAAGCACATACAGTAGCTACTAAAGACAAAACGAATACTGCTGAAAGAATAAAAACCATAAAGTTTTTTGTGTTCATTTTTTGTTTTTTATTTGTTTAATTGCCTGGAAACGTTTGTTTTCAGTGATTCTTAAGATGAATGTTCACTTATAAACTTTACGGTGACAACATATTGTAGTAATTTTCAAGGCACTGAGTGTTAGTTACAATTGGTGAAGGATTTTTTAAGATTCACTATTTAGAAAATTTATGCTTATATAAGTTCATTCCAATCACAGAATCTTCTAAAGTGTCTGGGCTTTCATTTATTATAACTATTGATTTTCTCGACGGTAAATTCTCGAAAAGGCGTTTGAACTCTGATTCCTCGGTTTTTTTGTGGTGCTTTTCACCTTTGTCACCATATTCAATTCCGGAAAAATGAACGTGCCATTCATCAAATTTGGAAAATTCTTCTGAGACCTCTTTGAAATTGTAATTTTTGTATCTTGCGAGAATATGTGCGAAATCTATGCAGAATTGACAGCCGGTTTCTTGAGTCAATTTTTTGATTTCTTCGATGCTTCCGAACACATTTATTTTTCCCATTATTTCTGGTGCGAGTTTCGGTGTGTAACCTTTTTCTTTTATTGATTTTTGTAAATCTAAAATTTGATTTTTGATGTTTTCATAAGATTCTTTTCGGTCAATTTTTCCGTAAAATCCTGCGTGGAAAACTACTCTGTAAGCTCCAAGATGAGTTCCGATTTCGCAACATTTTAGAATTCTTTGTTTGCTTTTTTTAATGACTTCCTTATCTGTTGAATTTAGATTAATGTAATAAGGCGCGTGAATGCTGAGCTGTATTCCTAACTCTTTTGCTTTTTTTCCTATTCGTTTTGCGTCCTCTTCTTTCTTGATATATATTCCTCTGGTGAAGGAAACTTCGCAGGCTCGAAGTCCTAATTTGTGGAATTCTTCAAGATTTTTCTCTGCTTCTTTAACTCCACCGAGAGATGCTGGTCCGAATTTAATCATGTTGAGAAAAAGGTGTGAGGGTTTAAAATTACTTCGCTTCGCGAATGGAGATGAAATTAAATGAAAAATATTTATTCCTTTGATTTGCTTTTATTTTGGAGAGCCTCCAAATGTTGAATAGCCTCTTTAAGTTTTGGAGCAACCATGGACCCCCAATCTAAAGGCTCATATTTTATTGGTTCTTTGTGACAATCTTCTGGTTCTATCCAATCTTCTTTTTGGGGATACCAACAAAATTTATCGCCTAAATTTAATCCAATTTCATTTATCACGACCCCTGGAAATTCAACACTAAAGGGTCTATCTGCAAAATATATTATCCCCATATAATTTCCATGGGTTAGCTCTGCTATAAGCGTAACTTCCTTATATCTGTATAAGTTTCTTGGCTTAACAAAACTTCAAAAGCATTGTTTAAAAATATTTGTGTACAAATCCTTAAATTTCTAAAACTTTTCTCTGCTTCTTTTACTCCACCTAAAGAAGCTGGACCGAATTTTATTGGCATGGGAAGGAAATGGGAAAGAGGTTCATAATATTTGAGTCTAATAAACAATCCGCTTTTCTTAGATTGTTTTCTGGAGCAGTAATTAAGTAAAATGAGCAAGCCCAGATAAACTATTCGGAAGGCTGGATTCTCGTAAGACAGATTTCTGCCCACGTCGAGGTTAAGCCCATCATCATCGGCGTCTAACCTGACGACTCTTTAGCCAACTAACCTTTCCTAAAAGGAATCTCCAAGTCAATGAATCTCTACAATTCAAAGGAAGCACCACAACTTCATATTTTCACTCCAAACTGCTACTAATTGTCGTTGTTGAATTTTATGGCTTAAAATAAACCTTAATGACGCGCTAGTTAATTGACGTGTAGTCCATCTGACTCTCCTTGCTCAGGGGAAAATCTCATGGGCAAGAATTAAAATAAAAAAGGGTTTAAATTTTTTTTCATATTGCTCAACTTGACTTCGCGAGCAAAATAGCAAATCTTAATCAACCCGCAATACCCGGAAGGCCGGACCTTTGTAAGACAGATCCCAGCCCACGCAGAGGTAAAACCTATCATCAACGGTGCCTAACCTGACGACTCTTTCAATTTTTTCAGAAGGTTTTAAATCGAATCTCCACAAATACATAAGTTTTTGAGTCATTACTTCAAAGGTTTTATTTATCCTTTTAATTCCCTGTGTCCCTAAAAATAATCTAAGAGGTGTTTTATTTTTTAAATCTTTTATCCAACCATCTTCTCCGACTAAATTTCCGCTTAGAGTGTATTCATCGGAGGTTTGATAATTATGAACTGCTTCATCAAGTTGTGTTGGATTGTAAATCACTCGTGATAAATTGCTTGGATCTCTTCCTAAACCATTCCTGACAAGAGAAACTAAATCTTTTTCTCCTGAATTTGCTACTTGTTCCATAATTGCAAACTGCAAAATAGAATCAATCGGGTGAGGTCTTTCATTGGATTTTTCACGTTCATAAAGTTCTGCAAGTTTATCTTGAGTCATTGGATTAGTCATTTTTTCAAATAATCTATAAGTTCCGATTTCCCCTCGATAATTCACATTAGGAATATCCCAAAATCCTTCGCTTGGCGCAGTGTAAATCACTTTTGATTTTGCTTTCATAATTTTGTGAGAAATAAGGAGTTTTTAAACTTTATGACGATTGGGAATTACTCGATTAAATAGGATTCTTGTTCAAAAATCTCTAAACTTCAATCCTGCCTGCTTTTCAATACTTTTCAAAGTTCCAATAGGCATATTTTCTTTATGAACTGGTACAACAACTGTTTTATTTTCTTTTTTTAAAATTACATGGGTTCCACTTTGTCTTTCGACGCTGAAACCTTCTCTTTGAAGAATTTTAACGACCTCCTTTGATTTTACATTTTGAAGTTTCATTTTATAGAAATAATCTACTTACCATTAGAGGTTCTGGTTTTAGAAGAATTTCTTTTTTCTCTGGTGAAACTTCTAATAAAAGATTAATTCCTTTTTTCAAATTATCTAATGCTTCTTCTATTGTGTCTCCAAAATCGCTGACTCCTAATTCAGCACAATCTACCACAAAAACTTTCTTTCCATCCATTTCTTCTTCATGCATAGAAATATTACAGGATAATTTTTCTTCCATAATTTGTAGAGAATTCAGATGTATTTAATATTTTTGGTTTTGATTTTAAATAGAAGTCTTGTTCAAAGCCTCAGATATTTGACCTAAGTTGCTAACTATGTATTTGTGAAGATTGTCAATTATGAGCTTTTGCATTTCTTCTTTTAAAAGTCCGTGGCACATTGAGATATCTGATTCTGGGTATTTTGTGCTTTTGTAATTTAATTCACAGATCATTGATTTTCCTTCCAAGGATTTTTTGTCTAAAGTTCCCTCTCTTACTTTTATTGCGGTGACTTCAATCTCGCACTTGCCGTCTTCTCTTCCTAATATTCTATATCTCCAATCGACATCCTCGGCTTGATTTACAAAAACTGCCCTTGAACATTTTTCTTGATAAGCTTTGAATGTGCTTATGTCATCTGGCGTGTAGAAAAAAAAGAATGTGAAATAAAGTGCCAAGCTTAGGATGATCATAATTGAGATTATTAAAAATGTGTTTCTTTTTCTGTGAGAAAAGTTTCTTGGTGGTCGGATGCTCAATTTTTTATTTAGATTCATTTCTTTTCTTTTTATTTCTTCTTGTAGCTTTTTGTCATATTCTATAGAAATTTTTTTATCGATATTTATTTCTCTTCCTAAATTATTTTTGAACTTTCTGTCTTGCTCTTTTGAAATTTCTAAATCAATTGATTTTTCTTTATTCAAATTTCTTTTAAACATCGAGGCGAACGAGTCTGCAAATCTCCTTGATAATCCTTTTTCTTTTTCTAAATTTTTCTTAAAATTTTTATTGAATTCTTTACTAATTTTTCTATCTATCTTTTTTTCTTTTTTGATTACATCTCTTTTAGAAATACTTTTATCCCCCTTTTCCATAATAAAGGATAGTAAAAGTATATTTAAATGTTTTTGGATATAAATATTTATTAAAGAAAACGTATAATTTATTTTTATGATAATCGGAAGTTTATATAACACCCCCATAAGATTGGAAGAAGGAGATTTAATTGCTTTTGAGATTGATAAGAAGAAAAATAAGAAAATAAAATTATGGATTAGATGTGGTGAGAATCTTTATGCATCTTGCGAAACAATGAGTGAACTTGACCTTGAAGGAAAGATATATGTTAATTCTGCAGGTTATTATTCAAGAGATAAGGGCATTCTTCCCGACTTAATCTGGAAAACTTATTGTCCATCAGAAAAATAAAAGGAACCCCGAAGGATTCCAGTAAAAATAAAAATAAAAATTTGTCAAATTAGAAACTTAATAATTTCAAATTTGTGTCAGTGTTTGCGAAATTTGACGCAACCATTACAGCGATACCTGCTTCTTCTATAGCTCTCATGATTGCACTTGTTGCGATGCCATCAATCACGACTACTGAAGGTGTTTTGTCAGTTTTTTTCAAAGCGCTGCTGATTCCTTTTGTTGAAACGTTTTTCATTTCAGCTAAGTTTTCATCCAAGAAAATTGCTTTTCCTGAACCTTTGTTTTCTTTAGAAATTTCCTTAAGCTTTTCTTTATCTTCGTCAGTTAACTCAAAAGTTGGTTTCACTTCTGGAGTTTCTGGCGTGCTTCTTCCTGATCTTCTAAAAAATTCTTCTGCTGGAACTCTCTTTCGTAGAATCATCAAAACTTCTTTCCCTGTTAATTCCTCGACTTCTTTTCCGTCGGGAGCCATTACAATGTATTTCACTCTTGCGTTGTCCATAACGTTCCGAGCAATTAAATCTCCTCCTCTGTCTCCGTCGACAAATAGAGTTAATTCTTTAGTTTTGCCAAGTTCTTTTATTGCATCCGGGAGTTTTGTTCCGTTCATAGCAATCGCGTTTTTTACTCCGCTTCTTAACAAATTAAGAACGTCTGCTCTTCCTTCAACAACGATTACTTCATTGCCAGATAAATCTCCGCAGGGAAGTTTTTCGTCGCCGTACTCTTGAACATCGGCTGTTCTTTTTGAATCCTTGATCTCGTTTGAGATTTCTCTTGAGTCAGATGAACCTTGGATTTGACCCATAAGTTTCTTTGCTCTTTCGATGATATAATCTCTTTTGCTTCCTCGAACATCTTCAATTCTTACTACTTCAATGCTCGCGTCGCAGGGACCAATTCTTTCGATAGTTTCCATAGCAGCAGCGATTAAAGTTGTTTCAGATTGATCTAAAGCGGTTGGAATTTTTATGTTTCCAACTGTTCTCTTATCTTTTCTTTCTAATTCAACTTCAATTCTTCCAATTTTTCCTTCTTTTTGTAGTTCTCGCATCTCTAGGTCTGCCCCTAATAATCCTTCAGTCTGTCCGAAAACAGCCCCGATTACGTCGGGTTTTTCTAAAGCGCCTTCAGCTACAAAATTCGCATGTATCATGTATTTTATTGATACCGGACTTACTTTTGCCATTTTTTGTTTTCCATATTTAATTAATTAGAAATATACCTACTCTCAATTAAGAGCCACTCATTCCAGCTTAAAGCTAATATGATTTTGATGTGAATGTGATTAATAATCATCAATGATAATTTCTAATAAGATATTTAGAAAAAAAGAGTATTTAAATTTTTGGGAAAAATAAAAGAATCAAAAAAAAATTACTTTCTTTCTGTAATTTCTGTGCACATTCCTGCAGCAACTGTTGCTCCAGCATCTCTTACAGCAAATCTACTCATGAAAGGGTTTTCCACTTGAGTTTCTAAACATAAATTTCCTTGAGGTTTGATTCTAACTTTTGCAGTATCTCCATTCTTCAAGAAGTCAGGATTTTCCTTTATTACTTGCCCAGATCTTGGATCAATTTGAGCAATTAATTCTACAAATTGGCAAGGAACTTGAGCTGTGTGTATATGGAATACTGGAGTGTATCCTTTAGCTAACACAGTTGGGTGATTAATTACGGTGATTGTAGCGATGAATTCTTTTACAACAGGGATTGGTTTAGATGCGTCGCAAATTACATCTCCTCTTGCGATATCTTTCTTACCTACTCCTCTAATGTTTACTCCAACGTTGTCTCCAGCATCTGCTTGAGGCAAAATTTCGTGATGAGCTTCTATTGTTTTTACTTCTCCAGCAACACCATCCCCAGTTCTACCTGGAAGCACTATAACTTTCATTCCTTGTTTCATAATTCCTGTTTCTACTTTTCCAACTGGAACAGTTCCAATACCTGTAATTTCATAAACGTCTTGAACAGGCATTCTCATTGGAAGATTAGTTGGTGGTACGGGAGCAGGGAATAAATCAAATTGTTCTAATATTGTTGGTCCTTTATACCAAGGCATCTTATCAGATTTCTTTGCAATATTTTCACCTTTCAAACCTGAGCAAGCAACAAAAGCAGTTGTTTCTGGGTTTATTCCAACACCTTTTAATAATACACTAACATCCTCTTTAACTTTTTTATATTTTTCTTCTGAATAATCTACTTCATCCATTTTGTTAATTGCAACTGCGATGTTTTTTACACCCATTGTTCTCAATAACCATAAATGCTCTGTTGTTTGTGGTTGAACTCCACTTTGAGCTGCGATAACTAAGAATGCAGAATCTGCTTGTGAAGCACCTGTAATCATGTTCTTTACGAAGTCTCTGTGACCTGGTGCGTCGATGATCGTGATTTGGAATTTTTGAGTCATAATTTTCTTATAAGCTAAGTCAATTGTAACTCCTCTTTCTCTTTCTTCTTTGATTTTGTCCATAACATAAGCGAACTCGAAACCAGCTTTACCGTTTTTTATAGCTTCTTCTCGAAGTTTTTTCATTTCATTTTCTGGAACCGCGCCTGATTGGAACATTAATTGCCCAACTGTTGTTGATTTTCCTGCATCTACGTGCCCAACGAAAACAACATTCATGTTTGGTTTTTCTTTTGCCATGTGTAGTAATAAAAAAATCAGTTTATAAATTTTTCGCTATTGAAAATTATGAATTATTTTATCGACGGAAAAAATTAAGATTATTGTGCACCATATAAAAAATAGGCAAGTTTTCTCCCGGGAAATTCTAAAGTGTGCTCTGCCTTGCACACGAAATTACTTAGTCCTTTTTTTTCTGAACATTCAGAAATAAGCCTTTCTTCTATTTCAGATGGCGTGTATTTTTTCCTATATTTGAACCAGTCATACAAAACGCCACGATTGTCAATGTAGAATAACCTCCAAAAATTGTAGAATAAAATAAATTTTTGCAAAAGTCCAATTTCTTTTTTGATTATCCATAAATTGATTTGGGAATTAATCTATTTAAGAATTATTGTCCCCAAGTTTTTCTAAATCTTGGAAAAATCTTTGAAGCCAACTTGAATCTTCTCCGTGATAAAGGGGGATTTCTTTTCCTTCACTTCTTAAAAAAAATCTATTAACTACTTCTTCAATTTCTAAACCAGAATTAATTTCATGAACATAATCTGCCATGAGAGGACTATGCTCTTTTCGGAATATTTTCTCAATTCTATTTAATTCTTCACCTTCAGTTTCCTTAAGGATAAATCCTATTTCCCGAAGATAATATTCTGTTTTAGATCTCTTCATAAAAATTATTCAAGAAATATATTTAAAAAACTATTGGTTCTCTGCTAAACCTTTTCTATCTCTTATTTTTCTAATAATCTCGCCTTGTAATCCGGCAGGAACTTTTTCGAATAACTGATCTTTTATTGATGAAGTTCCCCGTCCTTCCGTCGCTGAACGTAAATCTGAAGACCATCCAATCATTTCTGCAACTGGAATCTTTGCTTCTAATTCTGCGTTTGTACCTTCTTGTCCCATGTTCAACATTTGTCCTCTCTTACCGCCGACAAGTTTTGTAACGGCGCCCATAAAATGGTCTGGCATTTCAATTAAATGAATTTGTAAAGGTTCTAATAAAGCAGGGTTTGCGTTTTTCATTGCATTTGTTACACCTTCTCTCACTGCTGGGTAAACTTGTGCTGGACCTCTGTGAATTGCATCTTCGTGAAGCTTAATATCAACTAAAGAAACTTTCATTTTCATGCACGGCTCTCTTGCTAAAGGTCCTGCGTCCATAATCATTTCGAAAGCGTCCAAAACCATTTCAATTACTTCACCGATGTGGACTTCTCCTCGAGTCTCGTCGAAGAAAACACTTCCTTTGTAAACATCTCTTAAGTTTCGAATGTCCTCGCTGTCCCATCCTAAAACTCTTAATTTTTCATCCATTTCTTTACCTTTCTTTTTTATACGGCCTTCAGGAATATCTCCCGATTGAACAGCGTTATAAATTTCATCTTCTAAAGGTGCGACTTTGATGAAGAAACCGTTGTGCTTGTTTGGTGAACGTCCTTCATGAGCTGTTGATTCTTTTCCGACGGTTTCTCGATAAACAATAATTGGTGCCGATGTTCTTACTGCTAACCCTTTTTCTGTTTTGATTCTGTTTTCAATAATTTCCAAATGAAGCTCTCCCATTCCTGACATTAAAGATTCACCTGTTTGGTCATTAATTGAAATTTTTATCGACGGATCTTCCTTTGCTATCTGTTTTAAAATTTCAACCAGCTTCGGTAAATCCGCAGCTTTTGTTGCTTCAATTGATTTTGTAACAACGGGGTCAAATAAATGTTTGATTGCTTCGAATGGTTCAATTGGATTTCTTGAAACTGTTTCTCCAGAGAATACATCTTTTAGTCCTACAACTCCAACAATATTTCCGGCTGAAACTTCGTCGACGATAAATCTTTGAGAACCTTTGTAAACTGAAACTTGTTGAACTCTTGTTTTTCTTTTTGCTAAATTCATGTAAACGTCATCTCCTTGTTTTATTGTTCCAGAGAATAATCTTCCGCAGGCTACTTCCCCCGCGTGTTTATCGACGACGATTTTAATTGGAACGAAAGTTGGTTCTCCTTTAGGATTACAATTGAGTAAATCCTTTCCTAATTGTGAATCAATATCTCCGTGCCAGATTTTTGGGATTCTATATTTTTGAGCATCTACAGGATTTGGGTGATGTTTAACAGACATTGCTAAAACAACTTCGTGTAACGGTGCTTTTTTTGCAAGTTCTTTGTAAGTATCATGTTCATATGCGTCGATAATATCTTTGAAAGTAATTCCTTTTTCTTTCATGTACGGCACGCTTAACGCCCAATTATGAAATGCTGAACCGAACGCGACTGTTCCTTCACCGACGCCAACTTTCCATTTTTCTTTGTAACCTTCTGGTGCGATATTTTCAATCAATTGATTAACGTGGTCGATTATAGAAATGAATTTTGCTTGCATTGCTTCTGGTGTTAATTTTACTTCTTTGATTAATCGGTCAACTTTATTTATGAATAAAACTGGTTTTACCAATTCTTTTAGTGCTTGTCGGACAACTGTTTCTGTTTGGGGCATTACACCTTCGACGGCGCAGGATAAAATAACACATCCGTCGACGGCTCGCATTGCACGAGTAACGTCTCCACCGAAATCAACGTGTCCTGGTGTGTCAATTAAATTAACTAAATAATCTTCTCCACCTACTTTGTGCACCATTGATACCGACGCTGCATCTATTGTGATTCCTCTTGCTGCTTCGTCCTCGTGGAAATCCATGAATCTTTGTTTTCCTGCGGTCTCTTCGGAAAGCATTCCTGCACCTGCTAAAAGATTGTCGGAAAAAGTTGTTTTACCATGATCTATGTGAGCTGCAATTGCAATATTTCTAATTTTTTCTTGACTATGCATCAGCTTAGCGATTCTTTTTGTCATATCTTCTGCCATGATTAGGAATATTAAATTTGGTTTAAAAATCTGTTGGTTAGAAAATTGTTCGCTTCGCGAAGATGGATTTTGAATTAATAATAAACTGGCTTCGCCGAAAAGATTGATTTGAATTTTTCTTTAAGCAAAGTGAAAGAAAAATTTTGAGAAAGGGTTGTTAGCAGAGAAAAGTTTATAAAGGCTATAATCTTTTTTAGAAAATGGTTAGAAAATATGATAAAGGAATTAGAATAAATGAGACAGATATATCTTTTATTAAAGATGTAATTGACAAACCAAGTATAGATATTTGGGAATATGTTAAGGAAAAATACTTCTTTGAGATTAAAAAAATAAAAAAATGTGAAAAGAAAAATTATCTTACAAGTAAATATACTTCTTTAAGAGAAACTGTTAAAAAATTAGAAAAGAAAGGAATTTTAATCAAGGACAAACCGAGACCTTTAACATATCATATTAATTCTAAAAGCGTTATTACGAAAAATTCTTTTCTGAATAAAAAAGGGAAATATATTATTTTATTCTTTGATGAATTTTATCTAGTTTTTTCTCTTAAATGCGAGGGACAGGATTCGAACCTGCGTAAGCACTAAGCTAACAGATCTTGAGTCTGTCCCGTTTGACCACTCCGGCACCCCCGCATTAAATAGTTAGAAATTATCCATATAAAAATGTTTAGAATTAAAATTAATCTTTATTTTATGCGAGGGACAGGACTCGAACCTGCGCAAGCACTAAGCTACTGGATCTTAAGTCCAGCCCGTTTGACCAACTCCGGCACCCCCGCATGAAGTTCATAAATATAATCAACTTATAAAACTTTTCTAAAGACGATTTAAAGAAAATAATTTTAGATTTTTTACAAAAAATTTATAAACACAATCTACTAATAAATAATTGAAATTTTCATTGTTTCTCGACGATCTTGTATTTACTTTGAAATACTCGGAAAAAATTAAAAAGGATAAAAGCTAATAACTTTTTGTAGGAAGCGTTAACTTTGGTTAATGTTTGGGTCTTTCGAGACCCTTTCCTACACTTTTTATGGTTAATAAAAAATTAGATATTTTAATTTTGGTTTTTGCAGTTGTTATTTTGGTTGGAATTAATTATGGAAAATTGGATTCTGCCGTCGTGAATTTTTTTGAAGAAAAAGAAGTTGTGGTTGTCGAGAGGGTTATTGATGGGGACACTTTTGTTGCGAACAATGAATCGGTTCGGCTGTTGGGAATTAATTGTCCAGAGAGAGGAGAAATTTATTATTCTGAGGCGAAGGATTTTTTGGATAATTTAATTTTGGGAAAGAAAGTTGTTTTGAAGTTTGGCGTCGATAAAAAAGACCTGTATGGTCGAAAGCTTGCTTATGTTTTTTATAATAATGAGAATGTGAATAAAAAATTGGTTGAGGAAGGTTATGCGAATATTTATTTTTTGGGAAGAGATCAATATTATTTTGAATTTTTGGAGGCGTGGAAAAATTGTGGAAAAAATCTTTGTGTGAAATCTTTGGACGCTTGTGCGAGTTGTGTTAATTTGAAAAAGTTGGATTACGAAAATGAAATTGTTGTTTTTGAAAATATTTGTGGGATTGATTGCGATTTAGAGAACTGGGAAGTTAAGGACGAGGGTCGGAAAAAATTTATTTTTCCAAATTTTATTTTGGATGGGAAAGGAGAAGTTAGTTTGATTGTTGGGAATAAAACTAATACAGAAAATGAAATTTATTGGGATAGAAAAGATTATGTTTGGACTGATGGCGGGGACACTTTGTTTTTGAGAGATGATTTTGGGAAGTTGGTTTTGTGGAAGAGTTATTGATTCATTGATAAAAAGTGACGACAAAAAGCATTTTCTCGACGACAACAATGCTTTTAAAGAAATTGTTGTTAATTTTAGTAATGAAAAGAAAAAAAGAGAACTTCATAGTCAATAATGACAATTATAGAGCTGAAAGGAGGTTTAAAATATGAAAAAATTTATATTACCTATATTTTTATTGGGGATATTATTAGTGAGTGGTTTGGCGAGTGCCGGATTTGAAGATGTTGAATTTACCACGCCTTTAAGTGGAGAAGTGGTTTCAGGAACATTGGATATTGTTTGGACTGATGAAGGAGTTGGAATTGATTTTCTTACTCTTTGTGAAGCTGATTGTGAAACTGGGTGCAATTCTTTGAGTGCGAGTATTCCTGCTGGAACTCTTTTTAAAAATTGGAATTCTTCTTCTGTAAGTGATGGAGAATTTTGTTTAAAGTTAGAAAAAGGAACTTTGCTTATTGAATCTGGAATATTTTATGTTAATAATTCAAATCCTTCTTGTAATGGTTTTATCTCCCCTACAATAAATGATTCAGCTGTTGGATTGGAAGTTCTTTTCAATTATAACGCAACAATTGTTGGGAGTGAAACTTTGATATATCATTGGGATTTTGGAGATGGAGAAGAAGCAGATGGCAATGGTGTTACACATACATTTGACGAAAGTGATGATTTCACTATCGAGGTTATTGTTGAAGATGGTAATCAAGGTACTTGCACAGATTCTATAATTTTGGAAGTTAAAGATGCAATAATTATCCCGGATCAAGAAGTTGTTGCTTTGAGCAATTTGACTACTGATTTCGATAATGAAACTGAGTCGTATAATGGTGCGAACGTGAATACATTTACTACTAGCTTTATTGCTCCTATTTGTACAGAAATGCTTGCATCAGATATGACAATTGTTGCAAATGGTAACGATTGTGAAGTTACTTGGGACAATGTTGTAAATGCTGATCAAGGAAACAACAATCCAATGTTTGTTAGGGTTATTGCTGGAACTAATGTTGAATATTACTATTTCAATACAATTGTTTATAGTTGGAAAATTGACTTGGTTGAAGGATGGAATTTAATTTCTATTCCTTTAATACCGACTGATCCGAATACCGGAGAAGTTGACACTGCTGTGGATAATGTTTTTGGAAGCATTGTTGATAGTGTTTCATACAGCTCAAGTGAATGGAGTATTTACCAAGCTGGAACATCTTCTCACACGAGACCTTTGTCTGCAAGAACTGGTTACTATGATAGCACTCTTGATAACATAGTTCCTGGATATGCTTATTGGGTTAACATGGATGTTGCTGATTCATTATATGGTTTTGGGGACAAAGTTGGACCTGCTCCTTTTGGAAGCTCTCCTACTGTTGAACTTGAAAGTGGATATAATTGGATTGGTAAATTCGGTTTGAAGAATACCTGGCTTCCTAAAGAAATCAAAAATTTAATGTTTAGTAGTGCTCCAGGATTGAAGAATCTTAAAGATTATCAAGTTGACGACGAGAATGGGAATGATGTGACAACATTGAAATCTGGTAAAGGTTACCAAGTATTCCTTGGAGGAAATGCTGGAGAATCAATCTTATATACCAAATCGGTTACAGATTATAACTTTGCATAAAATTGTTTTTATTTTTTATTTTTTATTTTTATTTAATCGCCCAAAAGGAGAAAGAGGTTTTGCATAAAATTTATAAATGAAAATTCGATGAAAAAACATGAAACAAAAATTAATTTCAATAATTGCTTTTATTTTCTTAGTGGGAGTTTTAGGTTCAATTAATTCTGCCGTGTGTTTAACTGGAATTCCTGCGACTTACTCTGGGAAAGTTAGCGACAGCAACGGGCTTGTTAAGAATACTATTGATTTAGAAATTACAACTAATATTGGAATTATCAAAAGTTCTGGGCCCTTGAACTCTGACGGGACCTATTCAATTGATGTTTTTCCGTGTTTGACTTCAAGTCCTGGCGAAATAGTTTTTTATCTCAATGGTATGATGGCGAATGAGGAGGGATTTTATGCTGGAAGAGATAGTTGGGGGGATGATATTAAATTAGATTTGACATTTGATGGGATTGTTCCGCGAGTTTCAGTTTGTGGGAATGGCGTTTTGGATGCGGGAGAACAATGCGATGGAAATTTGTTTTCTTCTGGAGTAAGTTGCTCTACATTTGGATATGATTTTGGAAATTTAACTTGTAATTCATGCGGTATTAGTCCTTTTGAAAAATGCTATTTACTTTGTGGAAATGGAAAAATAGATCCAGGGGAAACCTGTTCGAATTGTGCTTTGGATGTGGGCGAATGTAAAACTTCTGACAAGAAATCTATCTCAAGCAGTAATAATGATGACGAAGTAATTGTCGTGCTTCCAAATAACGAGGAAGAAGCTGTTATAAAAAATAATGAAAAACCGAGTCTAATTACAGGAAACGTTGTGGGAGATAATAAAGCGGTTAAAGTTGGTTTGGGAATTTCTTTCACACTTTTGGTCTTGGGTCTTGGATTGGTTTTGATTTTGAAGAAGAAAAAAGCTGTAGTTAAATCTGAATAGTTCTGTATAATAATGTTTAAAAATAGGAGAAAATAATATTTGCGATGGGATATAAAGGTAAAATAAAAAAGTGGAGTTTGATTCCAATAGTTCTTCTTTCGCTTTATGGGTGGAATATTAAGTATTACGATTCTTTGGAAAAAAGAGATGCTTATAAAATTGGGGCGTTGAAAAAAGAATATCCTCGATGTGAAGACCGGGAAAGTGAAAAACCCTTGGACGAAGGCGATTGTACGTATTATGAAACTCGGATGGAGAAATTTTCTCAAGACCAACTTTATCATTCTCATAAATGGTATAATCCTTTTTATCCTTGGATTGATTATTAGAAGATTTTAAAAACTCTTGATTCTGTGTTATTTTGTAGACTAGGTTGGCGGGTTAGTCCTCCGCTGTTTGCAAGTGGACTTTAGGCAGACTACGAGTAGGGCGTGATGAGATGTCCAGTGAGTCCTTTTTCGGACGTTGACGTTTTGTCCGTTTTGATTTCGTAATTGCGAATTGGGTCAGGCCTTGATCGGAGCAGCCCTAAACAGCTATTGAAATGCTTAGCGGGTCGCAGAACCGAGAAAGATTAAGGGTTGCTTGTTGGGTTTCTTTGAGCTAACTACTCGGTCTACATTTAGAAAACATTCAAATTAATTTTTCGTATTCTTCTCGCGTTATTTTTATTTGGTTTAATATTTCTCCAATCAAACCTATTCCAAGTTTTTCGTTTGCGTGAATTGGAACAACTGTTCTTCTCCCGTCGGGATGTTTAAATCGGACATGACTTCCTTTTCCGTAAACTTTTTCAAAACCCAATTTCTCAAGAATTTTGCACATATCTTTTCCTGATATTCGTGCGAGTTTGGACATTTTAATTAGAAATAACTTTTGTCTTTAATGTCTTAAAAGGCATAAATGGAATTTGTTGAACGCCCACAAATTTGAGAGGTTTTACTTCTTCGTTATCTCCTTCGATGCAAACTTCAATCGCTTCTTTGATTCTTTCCAGAACTTCAGAAACTGATTTTCCCTGAGTGTGGCACCCTTGAATATCTGGCACGGTTGCTACATAAAGTCCATCTTCATCCTGCTCAATTAATATTGTAATTTTCTGTTCTTCTTCCATGAATTATTGAATTGTCTTTATTTTATAAGTTTTTGTATTTGTTTGAAAAAATTGATTTTAGAAAAATTTATAAGTGTTCTTTTTGAGACTTGGGCATGAAACGAGATAATTTTGGAGTTGTTTTGATAGATATGCAAAAATATTTTTGTAATGGACTTGATAAATCTCGAATGAATTTAATAACTCAAAGTCAGGAAGAAGTTTTGGAGACTTGTGTGAAAAATGATTATCCCGTCGCTGTTTTGGAAATGGTTCTGGAAGGTCGAACTATTCCTCAATTGGAAAGATATTTTTCGGATTTGAAAAGAAAGGAAATTGTTATTAAACCTTGGCAGGACGGGTTTGAAGATACTAAACTTGAAGGGATTTTGAAAAAGTGGGGTTTGGATTATATTTTGTTTATGGGAATTAATGCGAGTCAGTGCGTTTTGGAAACTGCGAAAGGTGGGCGAAAAAAAGGATTTGGAATTTTGACTGCGGAAGATTTGATTGCAGATGCTTCGTTGTGCACGGAGACTAAAGAATCTTTTGAGTGGTATAAAAAGAAGGGCGCTTTGAAAAAATCTTTTAGAGAATATTCTTGGTTCGAGAGATAATTTAATAAACTAATTTTCTCTATAATTTATATGAATAAAAAAAGGGGGCAAGTTTGGATTGAGACTGTGGTTTATACGCTGATTGCGTTCGTGATGATTGCGGCGGTGTTGGCGGTTGCGAAGCCGAGGATTGAGGAAATGCAAGATAAGGCGACGATTACGCAGTCGATTGAAATGATAAAAGAGATTGACGGGATTATTTCTAATGTTGTTCAGGGCGGTCCTGGAAATAAACAGATTATTGAAATAGGAATAAAGAAAGGAAGTTTGATTGTTAATTCTTTGGGGGATGAATTGAGATTTGAAATGGAGAGCAGGTATAAATATAGTGAGTTGGTTTCTGATGAACCACAAGCGGAGAATGATATTGGGGCTGGAATAAAATATAGAACTGAAGCGTTTACAGGGAAAACTTACAGAGTTATTTTTACGAAAGATTATGATAATTATGATCTTCAATTTGGAGGGGATAGTGAAGCTGCTGAAAAAGAAATTGGGACGACGACGACAATTCATAAAATAAGTTTTTTGAATAAAGGAAATGTTGAGGTAGGAACAGGAGTTTCTTGTTCTGATTCTTCTACTTGTACGAGTTATCCAGAGGGATATGATTCAACTACTGCTAAAGCTAAATGTGTAGATAGTTCTTGTGTCTATTTGAGTAATAAGATTTCTATTGATGTTGGTTTCGCCTAACGATAAATTTAAATACTTTTGATTCATTCTAAAGTGATGAATTTAGATGGGCTTTTGAAGTTTGGTAAGAAGACTGGAAGGAAAGTTTTAGCGACTGCTTTGACTCCTATTTTGGCAGCGTCGATGATTTCTTGCGGTAATTCTGATTCGGAGAACAAACCTGTGAGTGAACCAACTCCTGTTGTTGAAGGATTGTCTCCAAATATTTCTGATTATACTCAATTTGATGCTTTGACTGTTGAAGCTGGTAGCGTCGGTAAATGTGTTGAGTTTGATGCTGGTGAGGGGAATGTTGTGTGTCTTATGGATGCTCCTCAAGCACCTGCAGAATTTGAAACTGGAAATTTTAAAGTTCAGAAAGTTTATTCGGCTCCGATGTTGCCTAAGAGTGCAGAGAATGCAGAGGAATATTTTGCTAATGAATGTTTGGAAGTTCATGACCAGGGGATTTTGCCGACTTGCGTTTCTGAGTCGACAACTCTTGCTTTAGAGGCGATGTTGTGTGAAGAGTTAGGGGATTTTAATTCTATTAAGAGACTTAGTGAGCCACATCTTTTATTTAATGGGAAAGGGAACAAAACTTTGGAACAGGCTTTGTCAGGGGGGTGGTATGTTTCGGCGGCGTTTAATAGTTTAATGAATCAATTGATTGTGCCTTTTTCTGTTTGGGAATATTCTAAGAATGTTAAAAATGTGATTGATTCGCAACCTTCTGACGAGGAACTTGTTTACGAGGCGAAATGGGGAACGATGGATTTTTTTTACGTTCCGGGTTATAATGTTGATGCTTTGAAATCGGCACTTTCTGATGATGCGAATGTGGTTTTAACTGTGCCTGTTTACAAAAATGCTAAATGGAATGCTAACAATGGAAACGATGTTGGAGTTATTGAAAATGTTGATGGGGAAATTATTGGTTTCCATTCTGTTTTGGTTACTGGTTACGACGATGACTTGCAAAGATTTACATTTAGAAATTCTTGGGGTAAGTTTTGGGGAAAGAAAGGAGCGGGAAGTTTTAGTTTTGATTTTATTGCGAATAATGATTGTCGGGGATTTTATGCTTTGACACCTCGGGGGTGTATGGATGATGATAACGACGGGCATGCTTATGATGCAAGCGGAGAGTGTGTTCAATCAGATGATTCTTGTGACAATGATTTGAATAATTACACTGAAACTGGGTGTGATTCTTGTGTTGATGGGGATTTAGATGGTTACGGGGAGTCTTGTGATTTGGGGGGTGATTGTGATGACAGCGACGGGGGGAAATGGGAATTTGCTTCTTTAGCTAAGAAAGGGTTTTATACTCTTGGAACAAATGTTTGTGAGGTTGTTGAGACTTGCGAGCCTGCTTGTGAAGAAGGTTATAGTTGTGATTTGGAAAGTTTAGTTTGCTTGGAGAATGTTGTTGTTGGTTGTGATGTGACTGGATGTGATTCAGGTTATACTTGTAATTTGGAAACTTTGCTTTGCGATGCAAATGTTGTTGAAACTTGTGAACCTGATTGTGGAGAGGGTTATTTTTGTAATGTGGATTATGTTTGTGAAATAAATCCTACTGGAGATGACGACGATGATACTGTTTCTGGTTGTGATGTGACAGGGTGTGACGACGGATATATTTGTAATGATGTGACTAATGATTGCGATGTAGACCCTTTTTATTTGACTGGCTCTTGGATGAACTTGGTTTCTCCGACGACAGAAAATCTTACAGGAATTAAAAAAATTGGAAATTCATATTTTGCTTGGGGAGAAAATGGAACTTTGATTCATAGTTTGAATGGAAATTATTGGCACAAGGAAACTTATTTGACAACAACAGCGAATATAAATGATGTTTGTGGAGATGAGAATAGGTTGTTTATTATTCCTAATGTTTTTGATACAATGTACACTTCAAATGGTACCACTCTAGAGAATTTTGTAAATCTCACGGTTAGAAACGAGCAATGGTTGAGTTGTGATGGAAATGCTGAAACAGGTATTTGGTTTGGTGCTACAGATGATTTAATTGCGAGGGTTACTTCTTCTAATCCGAATGCTATGGAAGAAATGAATACTTACTCCATTTTCACAGATATAAGTTACAGAAAAGTTGAAGTCAATTCTGCGAATGATGTTTGGGTGTTTGGAAAGAGTACTTATTTGTATAATTCTCAAAATGGAGGAGAAGATTGGGATGAGAGTTATGTTAGTTCAGAGTTAGAAGACTTGGAAGGTAGTTTTGCAACAGGAAGAATTAATGGATACCCTGGAAATGGTGCTATTTTTGAATATGATGGGAATAATTGGAATAAAAAGACAATTCCTACAAGTTACTGGGTTCATGGAATTTCTGAAGATTCACAAGGAAGAATTTGGGCAGTTGGAGGAAAACAGGATGAAACTGATGGAACAATTTTATATCTTCATGGAGATAATTTTGAGGAAATATCAAACCCTTCCGGAAATGCTTTGTATAGTGTCGAGGGAGAAATTGCTGTTGGAAAAGATGGAACAATAATTAGATATGTTGAATAAATTTTTTTAACTGAAATACAGATCATCACACTCAGGAATTTCTAAATATACATCCGCAATATCACAAGATTCTCCTTCAACTATGGGGGTTATTTCTATTTTGTAAGGATTGTGAATATAAAAAGTATCCATATCAATAAAATATGTTTTACCCGATTCTTTTTCTGGAAGATAAACTTTGTCTCCATATTCTCCATTTTCTTTTGAACTTAAAAAAGATTCACTTGTGCCTTCCTTTGTTAATCTAAAACTTTTTGTTTCTTCAGTTCCTCCAATAGAAACTAAAAGTTCTTCTAAATCAGTAGTTCCAACTTTGATTGAAAGTCTTAAATAAAGATTTTTGTATTCTGGAGGAACAGTATCTGGAATAATTCCTTTTTTCATACAAGTATATTCCCCTATTTTTATTTGGTCAAAAACTTCGAAGCAAGATTCGGCTCCAGCAATTTCATCGGTTACTAAATTATTTACAAAAACCCACACGATTGAAATTGCCGCGACGACGAGGCCAATCATAATTACTGTTGTTACAACTCCAGAAAGTGCTTTATTATTCATTTTCTATTAAAACTTCATATTCAATATTTTTACAAGTGTATTCTTTTGTTCCGGATTTTGTTTCACCAGTTAGGACTGGAGTTAAGAACAATTTTGTGCCACCATCCACAGATAATTCTGATTCTGAAACTCCACCTTTATCTAATTGCTTAAATCCTGAAAGAACTTTGCTTTCGTAATTTCCCTCGCTGTCATAAATTTTAACTTTCATTCCAGAGATTGGGATGTTTCCTAAATTCGAGATTACTAAATTGTTGCCAGAGAAACTTGCTTCGAGATTTATTTTGTTGCAAGCGAGTTCGATGTTTTCTCCGAATTTCATTATTGCTTCTGGGCTCATTCCTCGGAACCATAAAAAAACTATCATTCCTATGACGACGACCATGGCGATTAATAGAACTGTTGCGATGACCGGAGATAAACCTCTTTTCTTTTTCATGTTATAATGATGAGTTTGTTATTTTTAAATTCTTTGGATTAATAAGGAGGTAATTTCTCTCTTGAAAAATCGTTATTCCTAATCCTTAAATCCTAATTCTCTTGCCCGAGTTAAATCAATTTTTAGAAAAATATCCCTCTCAATTAGCTTATCTGCAATTTTTCTTTCTGAATCTCCTAATTTATTGTAAACTAAAAATTTTTTTATCCCAGTAATTAATTTATATTGCTGTCTATTGAGAATTAAAGTTTTTAATTTAAGTTTTGCAACCCCTCCAAAATCCTCTTGCCTAAATCTTAAATTAGGATTTTTAAATATTATAAAGTCTTTATTCATTTTCCATTAAGGGATCGATTGCATTTAATTTTCCGAAATATCCTTGGGCAGATGCACGACATCCCCCTCTACAAATTGAAATATATTGACATCCTCTACATTCCTTGGGAACAAATTTCATTTCTCGAATATTTAACAAAAAATTATTTTTACTCCAGATTTCTTTTAGATCATCTTTTAATATATTTCCTAAATTTTCTCCAAGACAAACACAAGGTCTTAACTCGCCACTTGGACCAATAATGATTTGATTTAAACCTGCATCACAATAATTTCCAACCATCAATAAAACATCTTCATTAATCTCAGGAAGTATACAAAGGGGAAATCCTCCAGAAAAACCAACATGCATATTAAAATCTTTTTTTGTCCTCCTTAATTGACTATAAATTTCTAAAAACATTTTTTTATTTATAACTAAATTTTTATTCTTTTTCATTTCCCCCGTTGCAGAAGGGGTGCCAACACTAAATGAACTAATTCCGATTGAATGCAAAAATTTAGCCATTTTGTAAACGTCCTTATATGTCTCAGGCAAGGCAACCATATTAATATTTATATTTTCAACTCCAAATATTTCCAAAGAATTTTTTATTCCTTTAATTGTTTCATCAAAAGACCCGGGAAGATTGGTTAATTTATCATTTATTTTAGCTTTATAGTGATGGATTGAAATTTGCAAATCATTTAGCCCGGCTTCCTTGAGACTTTTTGCCCGTTCTTTATCCATTAAAACAGCATTGGTGATTATTGTTGTGTACATTTTTGCTTTTGAACATTTTTCAATTAACTCTTCTAACCAGCCTACTAAAAGTGGTTCCCCTCCAGAAAAGATAATATCAAAGATTTCATTTTCGATAAGTTTATCGATAACTTCTAATTGTTCTTCTTTGGATAATATAATTGAATCTTGTTTTGAACAAATCCCTTTCCAGACATTATAACAAAAAATACACTTTTGATTGCACCCCGAAGTTAATTCAAACTGCGTTGCAAGAGGAGATTTTATTTTTAGATACTTGCAATGGGGAATCTCTGTTTCTTGGTAAGCATTCTTAAAATCTTCAACTTCGAGTAATTTCGTGGTATTTGTTTCCATCTTCAATTAATTCTTCAAAAGATTTTTTATAAAACTCCTGAAAAAGATTATTTAATACCTCTCCATTACTTAATCCTTCAATTAATTTTAAAATTTTATCTTCTCCAAACTCCAAAATTAAATATTCAACAAATAAGGTAAATACTTGGTAACTTTCAAAAGTCATTTCCTCGAAAGATTGATTTAAAATTTCTTTTTTTATTTCTAATTTATCTTTATAATTAAATTTTTTCTTTCCATGTTGCATAAATGTTGCTAAACCTTCAGATAACCATAATGGATCATATTCATCATCCCTTAATTCTTGATAAAAAAGATGATTTATTTCATGAATTAATGCTATTTCAAATTCTTCTTTTTCCCATCTAGTTTCTTTCTCAAAAACTCCTCGGGCAAAAATCCCAATATTATCATCTTTAGTAAATGCAGAAATATAATCTTTAGTTTCCATCCCCCAAATTTTGTTAAATTCTTTTCTTGAATAAATAAGTCTAACATCAAATTTTGGAATTTCTATTTTTGCAAATGTTTTGTTTATTTCATATGCTTTAATTAGAATATTTTTTTCATCTTCAATTTCAACATCCTCTGAAGAATATATCAAATTACAAAAGTTTAGATTTAATTTCTTTTCCATAATTTTTATTAAATGTTTCAGAGAAAAACATCAATTTTACGCAGCTAAAAGTTGTTCCAATGCATTTTCAATTTCAGCCTCATTAAAAGTTTCATCTGCTGGCGCTCTTCCCCCAATACAAGTCCTACAATTACATTGGCATGGCTTACACATATTATTGCTTCCAGAAAGAGATAAATCTGCAGATGTATCTATAGTCATTTTTGCATTGAAAACTTCATATGTAGTTGTTTTTGTACTGTAACTTCTCATGTTTTTCTTAACAAAAGGGATTATTTAAAGATTTCTATACTCTATTTTTTTCTTAAGAAGCTGTAGAAGAATCTTCACACACAACCAAACTTCGAACTTGTGCACTTCCGCAAAATGCCTCGGTGTTTTTGTTATTTACCACTTTATATTGCATTGGTGTGACTTCCACATAGAAACCATCTGTTGGATTTGGAATTCCTTTCTTCTCATCTGTGGGAATCATTAATGGAGGGAAATTAATACTTAAAATATTCTCCAAATCAGTGGTTGGAAAAGAATTTGTTTTAGTTGCTGGTGGAACTCCCCCTGATGTTCCATAAAAATAAATTCCATTTTCATTGTCTGTCAAATCCACTGTAGCTATTTTTGCTTCCGTATCTTTCGTTGCTTTGACATAAACTCCTGCAATGCTGAATCTTCCGTTGTTTTTTATTTCTAATTCTAAACTATATCCTGCTTGGAGGCTTCCCACGCAATTTGCACTTTCAATTAAGACTGAGACTCCGTCGTCGCATTTTACTTCGTCGGCTGGGACATATGATTTCATCCATTGATAAACGAGTCCGCCCATTGCGATTGCTCCGACGACGAGGAGTATGTATGCTATCATCGGGCTGACTGCTTTTTTATTTTGTTTTTTTATTTTTTTTAATTTCATTTGCTTTTAATAATTATTCTCTCGTCGCCGATGTCTTGGATAACGACGAAGTAAAAGTTTTCTCCTGGTTTAATTTTAAATTCATAGGGGATTTCTGTTTCTGTTTCGTCTTTATAATAAATTGTTATTTTATTTCCTTGCATATCTACTTCACTATTTATTGGTACTTTTTCTCCAGTAGTTATTTCTGTTCCCGTAATTCCCGTACTCCCCGCAAAAAAAATTCCCCCGGTTACAAGTTGTTCATAAGTATATCCGACAAGAGTATCTTTAGTTCCAAAAATAAAAATTATATCTCGATTTGGGTCATCAGCATATTGAGAATAATCATCTATAAATTTTGTAGTTTGAATGTCACCTTCACTAACTCCATATTCTACAACATTTCCGCCTTCGATTCCGAGTTCTTCGCCGACGTTGTAAACTGTTTCGTGCGACCGGACTTGGGTGTAGTTTGATACTCCTGCGAACCCTACGATGACCGCGATTATTACTATCGCTGCTAACAAATAAAATTGCCCCCTCTTTTGCATTAAGTCTTAAAGAGAAAATGGTTTATTAATATTTCTTTTATGATAATGTTTAAATAAGGGTTTTTGTTGAATTGCTTATGAGTCTCGAGAGAATTTTGCGTAAGGGAAAAAATATTTTATTGGCTGGTGCTATTGCGATGAGTTCATATTGTGGTTCTGGTTCGGGGGATGAAAAAACTGGAAAGGAAATAAATCCAATTACGATTAATAATCCTTCGGGGGAGAATGGGGCTTATAATTTGGAGGATAATTTTTCTAAAGGGGAATGGTCATACAGCGATGGTGTTTTCACGTTTGATAGTTCTACAAATTATCATGTGGGGGATGTGATTAGTGGGCTTAACGATACTGTGCCGAGAGGTGTTTTGAGAAAAGTTGAAAGCGTCAAAGATGAAGGGAAGATTCTTGAAACGTCACAGGCGACTTTGGAAGATGCTTTTGAAAATGCAGAAATTAGAATTAAAATGAAATTGTCCCCCGAGGGTGCTTCAATGCAAAAGTTGAGAAAGGGCGTGACTTTTACTCCGCAAGCAGAACTTTTTAGTTTTGATTTAGTTGACGTCGTGCTTTTTGATTATGATGGAAATAAAAGAACGATTGATGATCAAGTTTTTGCGAATGGCCACATAAAATTTGATTCTGAATTATTATTTGAGGCGGACATTGAATGGGGGAAATTAAATTATGCCTTGATTGGTTTGACTGGAAGTGAGGACTCGGCATTAAGTATTGAATCGACGGCTGAAAGATTTAGAATGAGTGATGGAGTTACTTTGGTAGAGTATGATTTGCCAACTCTTGCTACTTGCGTTCCTAATCCTTGGACTGTTTGTTTTCCAATTTATTTTACTCCCCATATTGAATTGCGAGTTGGTGCTGATGGGGAAGGAAAAGAGTTGAAAGTTGGCGTTTCGCAATTTGCTGAGTTTACTGCAGGAATCGAATATGATAATGGTTGGAAAATTTTAAAAGACTATGATTATAATTATGATTTTAATGCACCAATTATGAATGCAAATGTTGATGTGGAAACTTATTTGGGACTTTGGGCGGATTTTTTACTTTATGGCGTTGTTGGTCCGAACGCGAGCGTGTTTCAATCCTTTAGATTTGATGCGGATATCCCGAACTGGGATTTGTATCTTGGGGCTGAAGCGAGAGTTGGAATGAAAGTAGAAATTCTTGGTAAGACTCTTGTGGATTATGAAGCTACGCCAATTGACTTTGAAGAGATTATTGCGAGCTCTGAAGAAGTTGTTGAAACTTGCGTCGATACTGGTTGCGTTTCAGGTTATGAATGTAATGTTGGGACGGGGAATTGTGAGGTTGAATCTAATCCAGAGATGATTACTTTTGATGGGAAAATAGTTTATTCTTCATATGATGGAAATGATTTGGAAATCAAAATTATGGAGGGGGATAATTCTAACATAGTTCAATTAACAAATAATTCTTTGACAGAGATAGATCCTTCTATTTCTCCGGATGGCGAGAGGATTGCGTTCTCGAGAGAAGGCGATATTTATATTATGGATGTTCATGGTTCTAATTTGGTAAGATTAACTTCTACCTTGAATGATTCTGAACAAAATCCGTCTTGGTCTCAGGATAATAAGATTGTTTATGAAAAAAGAGGAAACCTTTATGTGATAAATGACAATGGAACTGGGTTGACACAATTAACTTTTGAATCGGAAGACGTCGATCCTTCTTGGTCTTCTTTGGGCGAGATTGCTTTTTGTTCTCAAAGAATTGGTCTTGGAAAAATTTGGAAAATGAATTCTGATGGTTCTAATATTACTCAGTTAACAACTTACACTGCTCGAGGGGATACCCCTGAATTTTCGAAAGATGGAACTCAGATAGCATTTTCACAGAGCATGGATAGTAGAATGAATATTTGGAAAATGAATTCTGATGGAAGTAATCCAGCTCGATTGACAAGTAGTAATGAAATAAGTGGAAACCCTTCTTGGTCCCCAAGTGGGCACTCGATAGTTTTTGACGAGGGTGCAAGCGGAGAACCACACCAGTTATATATGATTGACTCAGATGGAAATCATTTATTTAAATTGACAGATAACCCGAACGGGGATTTTAATCCTTCTTGGGGTGTTTCGAATAATTCTTCAGGTCCAAACTGCGTCGATAATGATTTAGATAATTATGGTGAAGGTATTGATTGTTTGGGAAGCGATTGTGATGATTTTGATGTTTCGGCTTATCAAATTTTAGGAGGATTTTTAGATTTTGATAGGGATGGCTACGGAGATAATTCTTCAGTGCTTGAACAAATTTGTTCTGGTGCGACTTTGCCGTCGGGATATTCGGGAAATAATTTAGATTGTGATGATTCTGATGGAAGTGTTTATGATAATTGTTTAGATTGCGTGGATGCAGATTTGGATGGTTACGGCGAGGGTTCAGAATGTTTAGGGACTGATTGTAATGATTCGGATGATTCTGTTTATCAATTTTTAGAAGGGTATATAGATTTTGATGGAGATGGATATGGAGATAACTTTTCTCCGTTGGAACAAATATGTTCTGGGGAAAATTTGCCGTCGGGATATTCTACAAATAATACAGATTGTGACGACGGGGATGAGGAGATTCATTTTGGGTGTATCACAGGATATAATGGAAAAATTGCTTTTGTTTCTTTTAGAGACGGGAACTCTGAAATTTATACTATGTCTCCGAGCGGAGGAAATTTAATGAGAATTACAAATAATTCTTCGGAGGATGTTTTTCCTTTGTGGTTTTCCGACGGTAGCGGGCTTGCTTTTGTATCTAATAGAAGTGGGCGGAGAGAACTTTATACAATGAATTCCAACGGGGGCGATATTGTAAAAATTTCGAGCGGGTATGAGGGAGATGATAATGATCCTCTGTTTTCTTTATCCCCTGTTGATAATATTCTTGTTTATAGTGATGATAAGGATCTTTTTTGTAACGTTGTTAAGATAAATGCCGATGGAACTGAAAGATTTAATATTACGGAAAATACTTCGGAAAATGCTATGTGTGATCTCTTTCCAATCATCTCTCCAAAAGGAGACAAAGTTGTGTTTACACGAGTTAATTCTGACTCGGAAACTTATGACGGGGTTTATTTCTCTTCGGTTAATGGTGGAGAAGAAACAAAAGTAATGGGAGGTATTCTTGGAGATAATGAACCTTATATTTCATTCGGTTGGTCAAATGATGAAAAGACAATCTATCTTGTGCATAGCCAAGAATATGATGAACACATTTATTCGATAAATACTGATGGAACAGGACTTACAAAAATAAGTCTTGAGCCGGTGGAATTTGCTGGAAAAATTAATAATATTATTTCTCCAGATGGTCGTAAACTTATTCTTGAGGGGTTGGATATTATGGATCTCAGCAATGGCGAAACTACACCCTTGCCCTATGGATATGAAGCCTCTTGGTCTCCAGATGGAACTCAGATTGTTTATGAAAAAGGTGGCGTTAGCGAGCCAGGAGTAAGGCCACTTGCAGATATATTTACCAGAGACTCTTCGGGTGTTGAAACTAATTTAACTTATCATAATACAAGTGATGATTCTCCCGACTGGTGCTGTAAAAGATAACAAGCATTAAATTAATAAACTATTTTTATCTTATACTTTAAAGAAGATGGTGACGAAAGTTCAAAACGATATTAGAAATTACCCGAAGGTCGAGATAAATTATAATCCGCAGATTCCGACGATGAAGAAACAATTGGACAAGTCGCGGATTAATGTTCGGTACGCGTTGGTGTCGCCGTTTGCGTTTGCACACGTTTATTGGAATGCAAAAACTTCTGAAGTTATTTATGATGTCGAGGAACCAGCTTTGACAGATGTTGAGAAAAAGCAGAAAGACGAATTAATTATTGCGATTAAGAATATGATTAATTTTGATAAAGTTATTCAGAAAGATATTTCGGAGTTGATGGATTATATTGATAGAATGTTTAAAATTTTGGCGGTGGAGTTAGGGATGAATATTCCTTATGAAAGTTATCGGAAGATTTTTTATTATCTTTGTCGGGATTTTATCGGGTTTAATGAACTTGACCCGTTGCTGAGAGATTATTTCGTCGAGGATATTGAGTGTAACGGCGTCGATACTCCGCTTTATATGATTCATCGTGTTTATAGAAATGTTAAAACGAATTTGATTTTTAATGATATTACGGTTCTTGAAAGTTTTGTTGAAAAGTTGGCGCAGAGAAGTGGAAGATATATTTCTTACGCGAATCCGATTCTTGATGCGAGTTTGCCGGATGGTTCGAGGGTTAATGCGACTTATACGAAAGATATTACGAGTAGAGGTCCGACTTTTACAATTCGTAAATTTACTAAAACGCCGTGGACTCCGCCTCAGCTGATTGAGTTTGGAACTTTGAGTCCTGAAATGTTGGCGTATCTTTGGATGCTTGTACAATATAAAATGAACGTGCTTATCGCTGGTGGAACGGGTTCGGGTAAGACGACTTTGTTGAATGCGTTTGCGTTTTTTATCCCGCCGGAAGATAGAGTTGTTTCAATTGAGGACACTCGTGAGTTGAATTTGCCGAGGGAGAATTGGTTGCCGAGTGTTGTGCGTGGTGCGACTGGAGGCGGGACAGCTGGAGAAGTTACTTTGTTTGATTTGTTGAAAAGTTCTTTTAGACAGATTCCTGATTATGTAATTGTTGGTGAGGTTAGGGGAAAGGAAGCGAATGTTCTTTTTCAGGGTATGGCGTCAGGACACTCGTCGATTGGAACTATTCACGCGGACTCGGTTGAGACTGTTATTCAAAGATTGGAAACTCCGCCGATTGAACTTTCACCGACGCTGTTGAATGTTTTGGATTGTGTTTGTATTATGACTCACGCGATTGTTAAAAAACAAGACACGAGAAAGTTGAAAGAAATTGTTGAGATAATTAATGTTAGTGAAAAAGGGGTTGCAATTACGAACACGCCTTTTGTTTGGAGTCCTGGGGAAGACCAATTTTATTTTAAAAGTAATAGTCATATTTTTAAAAAAATTATGAAACGGTATGGAATTAAAAGAGAAGAATTGGAAAGGGAATTTGCCAGAAGAGTTCAACTTTTGCATAAGATGCAAGTTCAGGGAGTTTTTGGATTTGAAAAAGTTCAGGAAATCATAAATAATTATTATAAAAAACCTTTGGAAGTTTTGAAAGAATACGGGATTCAATAGGAATATTTAATAATCTAATTTGTTTCTATTTTTTATGGTTAAAGGGGTGCGAAAGCTTTCAAAGGTAGAAGTTCGAGAAAAAAAATTGTTGGCGAGGAAGATGGACGAGAAATATCGGCTTACGGATTTTGAAAAGGAAACTTTGAAAAGATTACAGGAGAAAAAAGAGAAAGAGGAAAAAGATGTTGAGGCAAAGCCAAATAATTATGTTCAGTTGGCGAGTAAAATGTTTTACAAAAAATCTTCGGTGCTTGTGGACAATAAAGCTTTTGATTCTATGAAAAGAGATTTAATTAAATCTAATCTGCAATTTCTTCCGGTGAATTATATTTCTTTGATTTTGTTGACGACTTTGATTTCTGCTGGAGTTGGGTTTCTTTTTTTTATTTTCTTTTTGTTTTTTAGTTTTGATCCGTTTCCAATGATTGTTTTTGCGGGAGAAGGATTTTTGAGTCGGATGGTTATGTTTGTTTGGATTATTGTTTTAATTCCTGCGGTGACTTTTATTTCGATGTTTGTTTATCCTTCTTTGGAGAAAAAATCTATTGAAGCACGGATTGACCGAGAACTTCCTTTCGCGACGATTCACATGGCTTCAATTTCGGGTTCGATGATTGAACCGAGTAAAATTTTTAGTATTGTTGTTTCGACGCACGAATATCCTTATACCGAGAAGGAATTGATTAAATTACTTAATGAGACAAATGTTTTGGGTTATGATTTGGTTACAGCGTTGAGGAATCGGGCGTTTAATTGTTCAAGTCGGAAACTTGCGGAGATTTTTAACGGGCTTGCGACTTCGATAAATTCGGGTGGAAATCTTACGGAGTTTTTTAATAAACGGGCGGAGACGCTTATGTTTGAGTATAAACTTGACAGAGAAAAACAGACTCGGGCGTCGGAGACTTTTATGGATATTTATATCAGTGTTGTGATTGCCGCGCCGATGATTTTAATGTTGTTGCTGATGATGATGAAAATTAGTGGGCTTGGAATTTCTTTAAGTACTGGGATGATTAGTTTAATTATGGTTGCGGGAGTTTCGTTGATAAATTTTGTTTTTATAATGTTTTTGCATTTGAAACAGCCGGAGGGGGCGGGTTAGATGGAATTAAATAAATTACATTATTCAGGAATTGGAGCAGGTGTTTTTATCTTGCTTATTTCACTTTTATTTATGAGCTCGAATGCTTTCTTTTTGATAATTGGCGTGGGGATTTTGGTCGGGGCTTTGCCTTTTGTGATTACTTTAATAAATGAAAATCGTGTTGCGGGCGAGAAGGAAGAAATGTTTTTGGAGTTCGCGCGGAATTTGGTTGAGAGTGTTAAAGCCGGGACGCCGATAAGTAAAAGTATTCTTAATGTTAAAAATAAACCTTATGGGGTTTTGAGCGAGAATATTAACAAACTTGCGAATCAGATTAGTATGGGAATTCCGTTGAATGTTGCGTTGGAGACTTTTTCTAAAGATGTAAAAAATAAAACTATTTCGCGGGCGTTGACTTTAATTGGTCAGGCAGAGAGAGCGGGCGGAGATATTGGGGAGATTTTGGAGTCGGTTGCCGAGGCTGTTAGTTTGTCGGATAAATTAAAAAAGGAGAGGAAAGCTGTGATTTCGACTTTAGTTGTTCAAGGTTATATTATCTTTTTTATTTTTATTGTTATTATTTTAGTTATGCAATTTAAAATTTTGCCGATGGTTTCGGGAATTGCGGATTTGAATACTGGGAGCGGTGGGCTTGGCGTTACGGGAGTTACTGCTGGAGGCGGGGGAATAAGTCAGGCGGAAATTTCGAGTTCGTTTTTATATTTGCTTTTGGCTCAGGGATTTTTTAGTGGGCTGGCAATTGGTAAATTGTCCGAGGGAAGTGTGAAGGCAGGTGTTAAACATTCTTTCGCGTTGGTGATTATGGCTTTCATCGTGTCTGCAGGTGCGAGGTTGTTCATTTAAAATGATGAGAAAAAAAGGTTCACATGTTGGAATTGTTTTGTCGTTCGTGGTTTTTGTTACGTTCTTGGTTTTTTTGTATTCGACTTTGCAACCTGTTTTGAAAGTTGATGAAAGTAAAAAAGTTTTGTTGGAAAATTTGAAAGTTAGTTTGGTTCAGAATTTTTCGACGGAGTTGACTAAGGTTATTTTTAAGAATGAGGATGGAAACTGTATAACTTTGGCGAAAACTGATTTGGATATTGGTAGTGAAGATTATGGGTATGTTGCAAAAGCAGGAGATAATTTGGTGGGAATTAGTGTTAATGAAGATATTACTATGATTGGTGTGAAAGAATTGTATTATTCTACTGCTCTTGAAACACTTCAAACTTCTGTGAATTGCGAAGAGGGCTTAACGAATACAGCAATTGGTTCCGTTAGCACGAAGGAATATGTTTTTTATAGTTTGATTAATGAAACAAATAGTTCGTTGGGAACTGATGGTTATTATGAAACTCTGAAGAAAGACACTTTGAAAATTATTGAGGGGGATTTTGATTTTGTTTTTACGCCGGATGATGGCGAGGTTATTAGGTATGAGCAGAAGCCTCCGGAAAGTGTAAATATTTATACTGATGAAATTTTATTAAGTTATATTGATGACAAAGCAAATATAAAGTATGGCGTTTTGTTCATAAGAGTGTGGTAAATGAAAAATAAACGAGGATGGGTGAAAATTGTGGAGGCGTTCATTTCAGTTTTGTTAGTTGCAGGTGCGTTGTTGATTGTGATAAATCAGGGTTACATCGGGAAGAGCAGTAATTCGGAGAAAATTTACGAAGTGCAGAATTCTATTTTGAGAGAGATTGAATTGAATGAAGATTTAAGGACGGAGATTTTGGGAATAACTGATGGGGACGTGCTTACAGATACTAATAAAACGGTAATAAAAATAGATGAAAGACTTCCGGATTATTTGAAGTGTGTTGCAAAAGTTTGTGCGTTGGATGCTATTTGTGAATTAAAAAGCGAGGACAGCGAAGATGTTCCAACAGATAAAAATATTTATGCTCATGCGGTTGCTATTGCTGTCGATGAAACCACATTTAATCCGAAACAATTAAAATTATTTTGTTGGGTTATTTAGATGAATAAACTTAAAATTAAATATAAATTTCTGGAGCATATGGCAGATGTTAAATTTCAGGCGTTTGGAAAAAATAAGGAAGAGGCGTTTTTGAATTCGGCTTTGGCTTTGATGGAAGTTGTTACAGAAAAAGTTAAAATTCAAGATATTTCCAAAAGGAAAATCCGTGTTGGTGGCGAGGACGATGTGAGTTTGCTTTATGCTTTTTTAGAGGAATTTTTGTATTTGCTCGATGCTGAGGATTTTGTTGTGGGGAAAATTGAAAGTCTTGAAATAAAAGATGGGACTTTGAGTGCGATGGTTTTGGGAGATACGGCGTCGAAATATAAATTTAGTAATGATGTTAAAGCGATTACATATAATGAAATGTTTGTTCGGGAAGAGAATGAAAAATGGGTTGCGCAGGTTGTTTTGGATGTTTAGTAAGATTTAAATGATTGTATTTCTTGAAGAATTTATGAAAAAAATATCTGAGAATGTTTATGAAATTCCTATGGAAAATGGGATGAATGTTCCGGCTCGGATTTTTGCTAGCGAGAAGCTTATGAAAAATATTGAGGACGATAAAACTCTTCAACAAATAAAAAATGTTGCGATGTTGCCGGGGATTTTGAAGGCGTCGTTGGCGATGCCGGATGCTCATCAAGGTTATGGTTTTCCGATTGGAGGAGTCGCAGGTTTTGATGTTGACAAAGGTGTTATTTCTCCTGGAGGAGTTGGTTATGATATTAATTGTTCCGTGCGATTGTTAAAAACAAATTTGAAAGAAAAGGATTTGAAAAATAAAGATGAAATTTTGCATTCGGTTTTTAGGGCTGTGCCGTCAGGTGTTGGTCAAGGTGGAAAATTGAAATTGAGTAAAGATGAATTGGATGAAGTTTTGAGAGAAGGTGCGCAGTGGGCTGTGAAAAAAGGTTATGGATTTAAGGAAGATTATGAGCATACCGAGGATAACGGGAAATTGCCGAACGCGAATCCGAAAGATGTTTCGCAAAGAGCACGAGGAAGAGGTATGGGGCAGTTGGGAAGTTTGGGTGCGGGAAATCATTTTTTAGAAATTGGAATCGTCGACGAGGTTTTTGATGAAAAGGTTGCGAAAGTTTTTGGTTTGGAAAAAGGAATGATTACGATTATGATTCATTGCGGTTCGCGTGGTTTGGGTCATCAGGTTGCGTCGGATTATATTAAAGAAATGGAAATTAAATATGGTTATCCGAAATTTGATAGGGAACTTGTTAACGCGCCGATTAAATCTGAGTTGGGAAAAAAATATTTGTCGGCGATGGCGTGTGCGGCTAATTTTGGTTTTGCAAATAAACAATTAATTACACATTGGGTGCGGGAGAATTTGAAACATTATTTTCCTAAAATAAAAATGGACGTTGTTTATGATGTGTGTCACAATATTGCGAAGTTTGAAAAACATAAAATTGAGGGAAAGGAAAAAGAAATTTTGGTTATGAGGAAAGGTGCGACTCGGAGTTTTGGTCCTGGGAGAAAAGAAATTCCGTCGGATTATAGAAAAGTTGGTCAGCCAGTTTTAATTCCTGGTTCGATGGGAACTTCATCTTATGTTTTGGTTGGGACGAAAAAAGCGGAGGAAATTTCTTTTGGTTCGACGGCACACGGAGCAGGAAGAATTTCGAGCCGAGCGTTTGCTTCGAAAAATATTAATGCAGAAGATGTTAAAAAGAAATTAAAATCGAAAGGAATTTTGGTCGAGGCTGGAAGTTTGAAAGGTTTGTCGCAGGAAGCTCCGGAAGTTTACAAAGATGTTGACGAGGTTGTTCGGGTTTCGCACGAGGTTGGAATTGGAAAATTGGTTGTTAGATTGAAACCTTTGCTTGTTGTGAAGGGATAAGAATATTTTTAAACAAAGAATACTATTAATTGTTATGGATTTGAAAAGAGGTTTTTTAGTTTTGGTGTTGGGATTATTTTTAATTGGGTTTGTTAGTTCTGATTGTCGTTTGACTAATGATCCATATGGAGCTTCAAATCCAGAAAAGACTATTGTTAGGTTATCTTCGCCGACAAATGCTCATGGAGAGATTGGTGTTGGAACTGGAGGAGATATATCATTAAATATTTATGATTGGGCTGTTGTTTGTGATGAGGTTCATATTGGAGCTTACGATAACGTTTTAGTTTATCTCAGTAGTCAGGACAATGCTCATGCTTTTACTTCAGATTTTGAACATTATATTAATAATAAATTGGATTTTTCTCAGATGAATTGTGAAGTTGGAACATCTATTCCAATTACAGGGAAAAATATTTTGTTAAGTCTGTCCGATGAAACCAATGCACATATTTCTTATGAAAATGATGCTAATTATCCTGTGAAGATCTGGTGTGATGTTGATGTTGTAGTTGATGATCTTTGTGCAAATGTTAATTGTGAGGTTGGAGAAACTTGTAATCCTTCAACAGGTGGTTGTGAAGATTCAGATGATGATTGTGATCCTGCATGTGCTCCTACAGAAACTTGTGCGGATAGAACTTGTGTTCCTTCTTCTGGAGCTCTAAATGTTTATATCGCTGATCCTAATGGAGCTTTTTTATCTAGTACAAAGACTGCAAGAATTAGTTTGGATGCAGGTTATAAAATGAAATTTGTTTTGGAAAATCCTGAAATAGATTATTATAATAAACAAGTTTATTTTGATTTGTGGGAAGAAGATCCATTCGAAGATAATGTTGTAAAAATTGGTGATGCTCCGGTCGGTCTTGGGCATTTTGTTTTAGGAGAGGGGACAATTAGTGAGGAGATGGAATTAACTCCGGAAATAGTAAATGCGATTGAGTCTGCTGGAGAAGATGGAAAAGTGGAAATTTATTTTAAAGTTGTAGATAAAAATGATAATAATATAGTATATTATCAAAGTCAGGTTGTTTATTTCGATTTTAGTGGCATGGGAAGAGAAATTTTTATGTGCTCTGATTACACTTCTGCAGATGCTTGTGTTGAGGATGAATCATATGTTGGATTCGATGAAGATGTTTACAAGTATGATGATCTTTGTTCAATGGACAGAACTTTTGGATGTGTTTGGGAAAATAACGAATGTAACCAAACAATTACTGAAGCGAGCCCTACGGCAAATTCAAATTGTGACGATTGTTTGGATGGAGATTGCCTTCCCCTTTTTGATGATTGCTCTTGGAGTCAGCAAAAAATAGGAACTTGCGTTAAGCAGGGAGATAGTATTAAGGTTGTTTCTACACCTAATCCTGATGATGGAACTTGTGGAGGAATTTTGAATAAACTTGTGCCGTGCGGTGCTCAGGGAGCGTTGGTTCCTTTCTTTGGATTTTATAATTTCATAATAAGTTTTGTTTGTGTGTTTTTAGTTTATTTTATTTGGAGAAGGAGAAAATAAAATGTTAAAAAGAATTGCGGGATTTGTTTTTGTTTTGATGGTTTTGGTTTTTACGATTGGGAGTGTTAGTGCGGAAGCAGAAATTCTTGTGTACCCCTCGGTAACTTATGTGGGATTTTCTCAACCATTCCGAGTTTTAAATAGTATAGAAACGAATGAAACAACAATAAAAATCTTTAATTGGGATTTTGGAAACGGCGATAAAAAAACTACTTCTGTGGGGAATATAATTTACACATATAATGAAACTGGTGATTACGATTTGAAAATTAATTTTACGGATTCTAAGAATGTGACTTATACTGGGACTTTTGATGTTGAGGTGCTTCCGGCTAAGGCGAAGGCCCAATCTTTGATGACTGAGAAATTAACTCAATTGAAAAATGTTTCTGCTTTTATTTCTGCTCAGAATGTTTTTTATGGCGATTCTTTGAAGAGTGCTTTGGGCTTGGGTGATATTGAACTTGCGATTGCGAATGTTCAGAAAAAGAACGCTTCGGCGAGCAGTGATGCGAATTATGAGGAGCTTTTGTCTTTGCTTTTAGATATTAATATTCCGCAATCAATTTATGTTAGCGAGAGTCTTGCGAATTCGCCGTTTTATTTTGAGGAGTCAAAAATTGATTTGAGTGCTTTGGAAGAACTTGGTTCGGGAACTAAAGAAGGGACGAACGAACAATATGTCGACGCGATTTATTACTGGTATAATAATGATTTTGAATCTACTTTTAGTTACAAGAAATATTCGGCTTACATTGATGGCGAGAAAGTTAATGTGTTAAATGTTTTTGAAATGGGTTTTAATAATAAGGGCGGTTTGGTTCCGTATTTGATTGTTGATGATTTGGAGAATTTGAAATTTGATAAAAGTTACGGGGAAAAGAAAAAATCTGGTTCGGTTGGAATTGAAATTAAGGATTCGGTTAAGAAAATAATTTTTTCTACAACTCAGGATATTGGTTTTGAAAATTTGCCGGTTTTTATTTCTCCTGCTTTAGAAGATTTATCGGTTTCGAGTGGTAGTGGCGGAGAGATTGTTGAAGGAATTTCTAAATGGGTTTGGTTTACTTTAATTTTAATTCTTTTATTGGGAATTGGCGTTGGAGTTTATGTCTTTTTGAAAATTTGGTATGATAAAAAATACGAGGCACATTTGTTTCCGAATAAGAATGATTTGTATAATATGGTTTCTTATGTACATAGTTCAAAGCAAAAGAAAATGAATAATTCGGATATTGAAAAGAATTTGAAAAAGGCGGGCTGGAGTTCTGAGAAAATTAGTTATGTTATGAAGAAGTACGCGGGGAAGAAAACTGGTATGCCGATTTAGAAATATAAGAAAAATTATACAAAACTTAATAAAGCTAAATGACAAATTTATAATATGGTGGTAAAAATATTAAAGAATTTCTTTAGTAGGATGTTCTCGAGTTTGTTTAAGGAGGGAAATAAGGAAATAAAAATGGGTTTTTATGGTCCTCCGAATGCGGGAAAGACGAGTTTGGCTAATAGAATTTGTAAGGATTTTACAGGGGAAGAAATTGGAACAGTGAGTAAAATTCCGCACGAAACTCGAAATGTTCAGTTTAAAGAACAGGTTGAAATAAAATATAAAGGGAAGTCTATGATGTTTAAAATGATTGATACGCCCGGAATTGCGACTAAGATTGATTACGAAGATTTTTTGAAATATAAAGTTAATAAAAATGACGCGAAAAAAAGGGCGAAGGAAGCGACTCAGGGAATTATTGAAAGTATAAAATGGTTGGATGATATGGATGTGGTAGTTGTTGTTTTGGATTCATCGGAAAATCCTTATAATCAAGTTAATATTACTATTATCGGGAATTTGGCTGCGCGGGATATTCCTGTTTTGATTGTCGCAAATAAAATTGATTTAAAAAAGGCAGATTTGAAAAAAATTGAATCGGCTTTTCCAGAATATGAAACTGTTGGAATCAGTGCAAGAACAGGTAAAAATCTTGAAGATTTTTACGAAGCAGTTTTTAGATTAGTTAAAAAGAGGTAAAGTTAAAAAGCGAAAAAGCTTATTTATAAAATGGGAAATAAAAAGGGGGGAAATGATTTGGGAAAGATAAAAGGTTTTTCTATTCAGTTTTTACCCTATTCCGAGATTCGAACTCTTAGTAGCGACGAGAGAATTAGAAAAATTTTGAATATTGTTCTTGGAAATAATATTTTGATTTTGCAGGGAAAATTGAAGGCGGAAGAAGAGACGAGATTAATTGGAGACACTATGGCAATGATTGATCATGTTAAAAATTTTAAGGGAATTGAATTGGCGGTTATTGGTGGAAACGGCGAAGAGAGTGTTTTTTTCAAAATGAAAAAAGGTTTGGCTAACGCGCTTTCTGGAGGAGATATGAGTGCTATAACAATTATTGGTCCTGCTTCGATAGTTAAAGAGATAAAAAGAAACCCTAAGAAGATTGAGTTGTTGCTTAATGGGTGAAATTTATAGATAAATTTATTAAGATAAAGTTCTTTGGTTATTTATGCCTCACCAATGTGTAAAATGTTCGAGAATTCTTCCATCCGCAAATAAGGAATTAATAGAAGGGTGTGGGAATTGTGGTGGGAAGTTTTTTTTCTATATTCGGGATGACCAGCTTGAAAGGATAAAAGAAAAACCTATAGAAATTCTTGAAGAAGATAAAGTTACAATTGAAAAAGATATTCGAGAAATGGCCGGAATTGTCGACGCTGATGCTCCGGTTATTTTGGATTTTGAATCTGTGCGGGCTGTTGGTTCAGGGAAATTCGAGATTGACCTTGTTAATTTATTTAAGAAAGATAGGCCATTAGTTTACAAATTAGAAGAGGGAAAATATATTATTGATTTGTCTACTTCGTTTAAGGGCGACGCGCGGGATTTGAAACAGATTAGAGATCCTGATAAGTGAAGCTTTTTATAGATTGAAATGTTCTTTTTTTAATGGTGAATAAAATTGATTTAATATTAAAACAAGTTTTAGAAAAAGTTAATCCTCCTCATGAAGATTTGAAATTAATTGATGATTCTGTTAAAGATTTTTTGGAGAAGTTTGGAAAAGAATTGCAGAAAGGAAAAGTTGATGCGGAAATTTTTGTTGGAGGAAGTGTTGCTAAAAAAACTATGATAAAAAAAGGGGTTTACGATGTTGATGTTTTTGTGAGATTTGACGCAAAATACGACGATAAAACTAAAGAAGAATTGTTGGAAAAGTTGTTGAAAAATTTTGAGCACGTTTCAAAAGTTCATGGTTCTCGGGATTATTTTCGGATTAGCGTGGCACCTTCGTTTTCTATAGAAATTATTCCTGTTAAAAAAATTAAAAATCCTAAGGAAGCGGACAATATAACTGATTTATCTTATAGCCATGTAAAATATGTGAATAGCAAGGTTAAAGGTAAGATTCTCGACGATATAAAGGTTGCGAAGGCGTTTTGTCATGCGAATAAATGTTACGGGGCGGAGTCTTACATAAATGGTTTTTCGGGTTATGGTTTGGAATTATTAATTTATCATTACGGGAGTTTTTTGAAATTTGTTAAGGAAGTTGCTAAACATAAAAAGGATAAAATAGTTATAGACCTCGAGAAGGATTTCAAAAATAAAAAGGAAATTCTTTTGGATTTGAATGGTTCTAAATTGCTTTCTCCGATTATTTTGATTGACCCGACGCATAAGCAGAGAAATGTTCTGGCGGCTTTGTCCGACGAGACTTTTGAAAAGTTTAAGAAAGATTGCGTAGAGTTTTTGAAGAATCCTTCTTTGAAGAATTTTGAACTTGAGAAAATTGATTTTGAAAAAATGAGGAAAACTGCGAAGAGTGATTTTGTTTTGTTGAAAGTTAGCACGAATAAACAAGAAGGTGACGTCGCTGGCACGAAGTTATTGAAATTTTACAAACATTTGCAGAAGGAGATTGAGAAATTTTTTGATTTGAAGAAAGCGGAATTTGTTTATGAACACGAGCAAAGTGCGGAGTTTGGATTTGTCGGGAAGGCGAAAAAGGAGATTTTGTTTAATGGTCCTTTTTTGAAAGATAAGAAAAATGTTCAGAAATTTAAGAAGGAGCATAAGAAAACTTTTGAGAAGAAAGGGAAACTTTACGCGAAGGAAAAAATTGATTTTGGTTTAGAAGATTTTATTAAAAGTTGGAAAAGGAAGAACGGGAAAAGAATGAATGAGATGTATATTGAGAGTTTGGAGATTATTTTTATTTAGGATACCAAGATTTGTGATTAACTAAAGAAAATCTTAATTGAGGGTATATTCTATCTTGGTCGGGAGTTATTTCTTTTCGTATAAGTGTTTCAGGAAAGAGGTTTAGTTCTGCTTTTCTAATGCCTCGATTAACTAAATTTCTAAGATGTTGTTCCTCTCCAACTCCCACTTGAATCAATTCTATTGATTCCGTCTCTCCTAATCTTCCATATAAAACTCCCGCATCGGGGAAAAAAATTGTTGGTCTTTCACCCTCCATGTTAATGTAAGTATCTACCCTGAGCATATCTCTTGGAAGAACTTTTGGAATATTTTTGGGATCCATTTAAAGACCTCCTTGTTTCATCGCGTTGTCGAAAAGTGAAGCGAAAGCTTCTGCGAAGAATTCCGAATTTAACCAGACTGCAATTTCCTCGTTGTTCTTGTCTTTTGATAAGTAGAATAAAATTTCTTTTCTGTCAATTATGAAGAATTTTGCGTCGATGTTTATTTTTTTGAATTTCATTTCGAATTTTTGTGTTGCTTCTTTTATTAATGCGTCTTCTCCAGATAAAGCTATTTTCAAAGTTATGTTTGATTTTTTTAACTCGCTAAATGTTTGCTGGAAGATTTTTGCTTTAGAAAGTAATTCTTCTACGTTCGCACAGATTATTACTTCTTTTTTTGCTTCGGCGATTATTTCTCTTAAGTAGTTTGAGATGTTTGACTTTCCTTTTAGCGATGCTGAGATGTCTTCTCTTCTTACGGGGTCGATTCCGCCGGTGTAAAGTTCTTCTAATTTTGTGTATTCTTCGGTGTCTTTTACTCTTGATAATTCGATTATTTTTTCTTTTGCTTCGTCTTTGACGTTGTTTTTTAATTTTTCTAGAATTACTTTGGGTTTTACTCCGATGTATTTTACTGGCTTTCCTAATTTAACGATTGCAAATCCTCTCTTGTCTAATGATTCTAAAACATCATATGTTCTTGATCTTGGGACGCCTGAGATTTCTGCTATCTCTCCTGCCGACGCTATTCCTTTTCCAAGCAAAGCTAACCAGACCTTTGTCTCGTAAATATTCAAATCAAAATAGTCTTTGATTTTGTTTATTAAATCTTGTTTTATTAACATTTTGTTACTACTTCCTTTTTGTACTTGAAAATCCAGGTTTATAAATGTTTCTATATTGTTACTTTTTCAGAGTAAGAACAGGATAGAAATGTTTATAAGTGAGAAAAATTTAGGGAAATAATGGATGATGAAAAACCTGATGATAAAATAATAGTACACAACCCATTTGGTTTTACAGGTAGAAAAAATCCTTTAGATGAATATGTGAACAATCCTATTAAAAATATTAATAGATATTTAGGAAAATATATTATTTTATGTGATGAAAAAAATAATCGTCATGCAGGAAAATTAATTGAAATTGCCGGTTTTGATGGAATTTTTAATCCGCACGTTGGCCTGATTGCAGTAAACAACCGAACAATTATGGGAATCAAACATGAAGAGTTTTTGGTTAGCTTGAAACAGTATTCAGAAATTGAAATAATTGAAGAGGGTTGGTTAAAAAGTATTTGTGATGAAATGAATTATAAAAGATATTTGGAACGAATGAGTCTAAGAAAAAATGCCGGATTGCCGGAAATTCTTAAATTTAGTTAAAATATAAGGAATGCTAACGCTATTCCTAAAAACATTCCTGCGGTGATGAAAGGCATTGCGGGGTAGAATTTCTTTTTTTCTGCGAAGAAGAATAAATAAGTTAATCCGAGTGTTGCTCCGGCTGTGACTGAGAGTGCGTGTGCTAATCCGTAGGCGTTGTAGAAAACTCCTGCCGTTATTATTGGAAAAATTACATCGCCCCCGCCGAGGATTGCCATGTTTACTTTTATTTTCTTTTTTATTAATTCTGATTTTGGAAGTGTTTCTTTCCATTTTTGTATTTTGTCTTTTGTTTTCTTTGAAGCGTAGGGCACGAAGAAGCCGGAGAAGATTTGTAATTTTTCAATTTGGTATTTTGCCATTTTTTGCATGAAGCCCGAGTGCCACACTGCCCATGCGTCGTAGATTGAAATTAAGATTAGTAAAATTATCATTGTGTAAATATTTAGTAGGGGGATGAAAACTACCGAGATTCCGGGGTAAACTAAGAGTTCTGTTAAATTGTGGACGAGGAATTGTTTTCGGTAGATTTTCACGAAGGCGAGAGGGATTGCGATGATTAGAGGAATTACTAAAGAATATTTTAATGGAATCATGAATGGGACGAGTTTTTCGAAAGCGTAGAAGCAAAGGAAAAGTGCGACGATTACGACGACGAAGAACCAGAGTTTGAGGAAGAATTCTACTTTGAATTTACTTAGTAAGAACATTAGGAAAATTGCCATCATGAATGCGAGAATTATTTGACCGAACATGCTTGCCGATTGTGTTTGATTTTCTATCTCGGGAGGTTGAATCCAAGAGAGGTAAGGATTTGGAACGGACTCGGTTGTGCCGTCGGGGTTTTGCATTTCAAGATGAAAAATGTCTGCCTTTAGAACGGCTAAACCTATGAACTGCGTTACTAAAAACATTGCAAGAAGTATGAATGTAATTTTTAGATTGTGTTTCATTCTCTTTTAATTAAGAAGAAAAAAGAGTTTATAAATTTTTAAGAGGGTTTGTTGTTATTTCTAAGTTTACAGAGAATTATTTATAGAGATAGATTTTTGGAAAAGTATGAAAGACGAAAAATTTGAAATTCTGAAAACTCCTAATTTTTATTTTCCACTTCTTCATAAAGGTCAAAAATTTGAAATAATTGGAACATATAATTTAAGATTAGATGTTGATGAAAATAAGCATAAAGAAATTTTAAACTTGAATCGAGATAAGATTGCATTTAAGATTTATGCGGATTTAATTTGGGAAGCGGTTAAGAAAGAAAAGTTAAATACAAAATATAAAGATTGTTGGATTGTTCCAATATCTCTTTCCAAATTTAAAGATTATATCAAACTGGAAGTTGATGTTCTTAGACCAATTAAAAAATAAATTTACCCTTTATTTTTAAAAAATTGGTTGTAGAGGGTAAGAAGAATTATGAGGAAAGAAGGAAGTTAATTTTTATATTAATCACATTCAACAACAATTGCACTTTTGTCACCACCATACCTAAAAAAAGTTACCCATTTCCAACCCATATTTGAATCAAAATAGGTACTTGTGTATGAACAAGTACATAAAGATTGATGGTTGTAAAGATTTGCACTATCAAAATACATTTCTCCTGCATGAGATTCGGCACAGAAATATGGTTCATGATCATGTTTTGGTAATTTTATCACATTCCCGTAAACCCCAAAAGAACCTTCTACCCTCAAATCACTATCAATTTTCTTTATTATAACCTCATCTTCAAATACTGCTTTCCCTCGCACATGCAAGGGATATGAAGGATTTCCTCCAATACCTAATTTTTTAATATTAACATATCCGACCGTTCTATGAATATTATCTCCCACTACAATCCACTGACTTCCATCATAATCTGCACACTTCCAATTTCCATAAGGATATCCTGTTCCTCGAACCATTACTTGCCCTTCCGAACAAGATTGGGAAAGTAGATTCCCACTTGCACAAGCCCATTTTGTACCATCATAATTCAAAAATTGTCCTGCTCCACAAGGAGCCAATTCATCCAAACTATGCCCCACTCCTGTAGTTGGATTTGCCCAAACGGCACTAACCCCGACGCCTAAAACAATCACGAAAGCAATACTTACCAAAGTGTAGAAAACTTTATTCGATAAATTAATTTGTATTTTTTTCATTTTAAATTGCAATTGAAACCATCATCAACAAAACCGAAATGGCGGCGGTTAGTAGAAGATAGTTATATTTTTTAGTTATCAACGGGATTAAATTTATAACTATTACGGTTGTTCCAATGATTACATTTTCCATAATTAAATTTTCTATCATTTTACAAACCTCACAATTAATTCTATTAAAAGTCCGATTGTGGTGATTATGGCACCTATTGAAGCTTGACCTAAAATATACAAAGAACCGCCGGCAATAATAATTAAACCAACAATTATATCAATTAAATTAATTGCCCCCTTTTTATTTTTCATATTCAATTAAGTAAATTCTTATTTATAAATTTATCTCAATTCTTGGCTCTGTTCTAAGTCAATAAAAAATATAAAAATGCCAGATGTTCCTTTATCTTTGCGGGTAAGAAAAAATAAAATTCTTGTTGAAGGGGATTTGATTAGATTGCTTCATTAAACTTTAAGAAAAGTTTATAAATAACCATTATTTAGGTTATTATAACTATCATTAGGGTTATAAAATGAATTTGATGCAATTACTTAAAACAAACAAAAATTCGAGAAAAATATTTGGAGAGCGAGAGCTAAAAATAATTGAAAAACAATTAAATGGGATTAATTTGACTCAATCAGAGAAGAATCGGTTGTCTCGAGATATACGGGAGAAGTTTAGATTCATTCGGGAAGTTTCAAAATTTGAAGAAGAATTTGATTTAAAAAAATCAAAACATGTTAAAGAAAAAATTGAACAAGCAAAAGAAGAAATCTTACACGACATTTTAAAAAATAAAATAAAAAGGATTTTGCTATTTGGTTCTGTTGTAAAAAATGAAATTGGTGTGAAATCGGATATTGACATTGCTGTCGAGTTCGATAAAATAAGTTTGAAAGACGCCACTAAATTTAGGATAAGAACTTTAGGAAATCTTCCAGACAAAATTGATATTCAGGTTTATAATTATCTTCCAAAAAAAATAACTAAAGAAATAAATAAAAAACATAGAATATTGTATATTAAATGAATAGAATAAGGGATAAAATCATTGAAATAGAAAAATTTCTCAAGGAATTAGAGGTCTCCATTCCAAAAAGTCTGGAAGATTACAAAAATGACTTTAAACTCAGAGCAATTGGCGAAAGGTATTTTGAAAAAATTGTAGAAGCTATGTCTGACTTGTCTTTTTTAATAATTAAAGAGAAAAAATTAAAACAACCCGAAGAAGAAGAAAATGTTTTTGAAATTTTGATGAACAATAATATTATTTCAAGGGATTTGGCTGAGAGATTTAAAAAAGCGAAAGGAATGCGAAACATTCTTTCTCATCAATACGGAAATATAGACGACGAAGTAGTATTTGATTCAATAACCAAAGAATTACAAAAAGATGTGAATGAATTTATTGAAATAATTTCTAAATTAATTTCTTAACTTATCTCAATCTTAAAGTTTCAAGAATTCTTGGGACGTTTGTTTCGACTCGGTGAAGTTTGTAAATTGCCGACGCTAAATCTAAAGATTTTGAAACTTCTCCGTGGTTTATCATTACTCGTTTTGGTTTTGGCCGCATGTTGTTGAAGAAAGACATTATTTCGTTTCGTCCTGCGTGTGCGGTTAGTCCCGCGATTGTATTTATTTCTAAATTAATTTCAACTTTTTCTTCTTTTCCGTCGACATTCATTCTTGTTTCTTTAATTCCTTCTTGAACTTGTCGTCCTAAAGAGCCCACTCCTTGATAACACACGAAAACTATTGCGTTGTCTTTGTTTGACGCGAACTCTTTGAAATATTCTACGGACGCTCCGCCGACAAGCATTCCTGATGTCGCTAAAACTATGCATGGTCCGCCCTCAATAACTGCTCTTCTTTCTTGGAATGAACCAACTCTGGAGAATACGTCGGAGGTGAATGGATTTTGGTCTTGGAAAACTTGCGTTCGCACTCGTCCGCTTAAAAAATCTGGGTATGCTGTGTGAATTGCGTTAATATCCCAAATCATTCCGTCGATGTAAACGGGGACTTTTTTTAATTTGCCTGAACTCATTGCGTCTTCTAAAATTAACATTGTTTCTTGCGCTCTTCCCAAACCTAATTCTGGGATTAAAACTTTTCCGCCTCGGTTTATTGTTCTGTTTACTGCTTCCAAAAGTTCCTCCTCGGATTTTTGTCTTGGCGGTAAAATGTCTTGCTTCGAACCATAAGTTGATTCAGTCATGATTGATTCCACTCTCGGGAAAACTGAAACTGCTGGGTCTAATAATCTTGACTTTCCGTATTTGTAATCTCCGGTGTAAAGAAAATTATGAAATCCGTTTCCGATATTTAGGTGCACCATCGCCGAGCCTAAGCAGTGTCCTGCGTTGTAAAAAGTTAATCGAACATCCGGCATTACGTCGGTGACTTCATTATAATTTAAACAGATTGAATGTTTTACCATTTCTTTTATGTCCTTGGAACCGAACAACGGTGCGGACGCTTGCTTATATGCAACTCCGATAAAGTCCAACGCTAAAAGTGCGGCGATATCTCTCGTCGGTGGCGTCATGTAAACTGGTCCTTTGTAACCCATTTTGAATAAGTAAGGAAGTAGCCCGATGTGGTCTAAATGTGCATGTGAAATTATTACCGCGTCCAATTGTGCGATGTCGAATTCTGGGACGTCGAGGTAAGGGAATTTGTCTTTTCCTTGGGAAGCCACATCGATTCCGCAATCTAAAAGTATTTTTGAATTTGGAGTTTGTAAAAGGAAACAGCTTCGTCCTACTTGTCTTCCTCCGCCTAAAACTGTTAATCGCACCCAATCTTCGACTTTGTCTGGCGACCATTCTTTGTAAATTTTAGTTCCGACTTCGTTTAAGAATTTTCTTCGGTAATTATTATTTGCGTAAAGAACTTCTCGAATGCTGTCGGTGATTTGACTTTTTATTGCGGCACTTCTTTGAACTTGGGGCGTCCACATTGTGCTTCTCCGGATTTCGTCTAAAATTGAACCTTGCTTTCCGATAACCATTCCTGGTTTTTTTGCTTCGATGATAACGATGCTACGATGTAAATCAAAAATTATGTTTGTGACTTCGGCTTCTTCAGGGATTATTTTTTTTATTTCTTTTTCAACTTCTTCTTGTTTGTGTAAAATTTTTTGGTCGGCTCGGAGTTCGATTCTTTTTTTTATGTCATTAACTATTTCTTTTATTTGTGACTCGCCGTCTTTGAAAAATCGTTCGTTGTCTGTGTAAATAACTATGTTCGCGCCTTCGAAGCTCGCTTCAGTAATTTTACTTTTCAGTCTTTCAATTATGTTCTTTAGAATATCCATTGTCTATTTTTTAATCGTCCTTGTAATTAGGCTCAATTGTTTGCTCCACCACTTTTTTTATTCCATCTTTGGAAATTGTGAGTATGTCGATTCCGTTGCCTGATGCACTATCTCTTTGAGTTGAAGACTTCAAAGCTTCTTTTGCTAATTCTACTCCCTCATGAAGAGATAAATTTTTTTTGTATTGTCTTTCTAAAAGTCCTAAAACGTACGGCATTCCTGAACCGACACTTGCGGTATAGTCTTCGATTTCGCTGAGATGTCCCCCAAGAATATCATAAAGGGAACATTTTCCGTCCTTATCTAAACCTGCAAGAATAAATGCACTTGCCTCTACTTGGATATTTGATAATAATGAGGCGGATTGCCTGACTGTTGGTTGAATTTTGGATTTTAATTCTTTTAATTTTAACTCGGCCTTTAATAATTGTGCGACTTTCTGAACTTCCGTTGCTGAACCGCATCCTGCAAACACAAGATAATCATTTAACGCTTTAACTTTCTCGCTACTTTTTGAATAAATCATGTGCCCGACATTTGATCTTCTGTCGGCAGCCATTACAACTCCGTCTTTGCAAACAATACCTAAGATTGTAGTTCCGGTTTTCAAAATTGAGTCTTTTAATTCTTGATCCATTTTAGAATAATCTAATTTACATTAGAAAATATATATTATTTTTACAGAATGAGGGTTTATAAAATTTTCGGGTCTCATCTTTTGTAGATGTCATCGTGATGACCTAAATCTTCAAATGAGATTAACCCACTATTTTTTTCATAATTGAAAATCAAAACGAAATGCCCCACATGAACTCTTTTGGAATCTTTCATATCATGCCTTAGATTTTTATAATGTTCAACATTTTCGCAAGTTAATATCTCTTGAATCTTTTTTAAAACCTGTTCATATAATTGATTATTCTTCTTCGACAATTTTTTCAGAATTTTTTGTAATGAAGGTTTTATTTCGTAGGAATACATTTTATTCCTCTATGATTTTTCGCAACTCGTTTACATCTTTGAAAGGAATTCCTTTTTCTTTTTTAATTTTTTCTAACCTTACTATGAACTCCTGTCTTAATTCTGGTTCAAGAAAACTTTCTGAATAAACATTTAGAATTAACTCAAGAGCTTGGCTTTTATTTTTGAATCCGTGTTGAGCTTTGACTATGTTCAGCACCCTATCCAAATTTGAACTTATATCTATTACACTTTGAACCATTTTATTATGAGATATAATGAATTGTAATGTTTATAAAATTTATGTTTTTGAACTAATCCCGTTTTCCTTCTTGAACCTTATTACATTTTCAACGAAACCTTCAATCTTTTGCTCGTGGCTCACTATGATTAATTGCTTAACATTCAATTGTTCCAGAACTTCTCGCATTTTGTCAAGTTGTTGCTCGCTGAATCCGTCGGTCGGCTCGTCCAGAATTACAACATCTTTTGTCTTGATTTTGCTAAGTAAAGAATTGATAACTTGATTTAAGGAAAGTCTGTAGGCGAGGGCGATTGCTGTTCGTTCACCGCCGGAAAGGTAGGCGTAGTCGATTTCGTAATCTTGTTGTTCAATTATTGGAGTGAATTCTTCGTCTAACCGAACATTGAAATTGTCCGACACGAGCATGCAAAACCATTCGTTGAACAGCGTCGAGAATTCTGCTTTTAATTTTACCATAATATTTCTTTCGATGGTTGAAATAATTGAAATGAATTTTTTCGATAGCCAATCTTCCAACGCCGAAATGTGATTAAGTTGTAATCTTAGTTCTTCAGTTTTGTTTACGCGGGCTTTCATTTCGTCGATTTGTCTTGAGAAAACTTCAATTTCTCTTCTCAACTCGGCGACTCGAATCTCAGACATTTTCTCTTGCCTTCTGGCTTCTTCCAACTCTTTTTGTTTTTGTTCAAAGATTGCGTCGTATTTTGAATAATTAAAAACCGAGCTTCTCAGAGATTCAATTTGTTGTTTCAAAATTAACAAATCTTTTTCAAAGTACAAATTTGAATTTTCTATTTCGATTATTCTGTTTCTCTTTTCTCGCATGCCTTCATATTTAATTTTGAGCATTTGTAATTCAGTTATTTCTTTATGTTTTTGAGATATTTTTAAGTCAAGTGAAATTAATTTTTCCATCAAAACTTTCTTTTCTATTTCTAATTCTTGAACCAAATTTTTATTTTGAGAAATTTCATTGTGTGTCTTGTTTAGAACATTCGCTCGATAAATAGCGTCGACATCTTGAAGGCAAGTTGGACAAATTTCTAAGCTTGAAATCTTTTGTTCTAATTTTTTTGCATCTTCTATTTTGATTTTTGAAGAAGTTATTTGTGCGTTGAGGAGGATGTTTTTCTCGCTGAATTTATCTTTCTCTTTTTTTAATGCTTGAATTTCTATTTCAAATTGGGAAATTTTTGATTCGTCGAAAACAATTTGAGATAATTCTTGAATTTGATTTTTTATTTGCTGGGATAAATTTTGATTATTTAATATTGCCTCTTGTTTATTAGAAATCATTATTTTTGTTTTTGCAACTTCTTGTTCTAAATTTCTTTTTTCATTAATCTTTTTTGTAACTTCTTGCATGTCCTCCTGAATTTTTTCTCTTATTTTCTTTTTTATTGAAACATCTTCTTCTAATAAAATTGAATCATATTTCTTTATTTGTAAGTCGTCTTCCTTAGAAATAATTTCCGATTTATCTTGGTCCAAAGTTGAAGTTAGGGCGTCCTTTATTCTTTTTTCTTCTCTTAATTTTAGTATTACTACGGCCGAATTTTCTAAAACTTTTTTATATTTGTCAATTCCAAAAACGTGTCTTAAAGTGTTTGTTCTCGTCGCTGAATCTTGTAAAATTATTTGTTTCATTTCTTCTTGAGGCGTGTAAACTGTGAATTTGTAAAGGATATTTTGTTTTTTTGAAAATTCAATTGGATAATTTAATAATCCTAAAACTTTATTTTTTAATTCGGTTACTGCCAATTCTTTTTTTTCTCCATCAATTGTTATCGCACAGAAATCTTGTGAAATTGTTTTCCCTCTTTTCAAAGTTCTTTCTACTAAAACCTTTTTTCCTTCGACTTCAAATTCTAAATTCACACCTCCGCTGTCTTTTCCGTTTCGAAGAAGTGCCGAGCCTCTTTGTCCTGGTTGTAATCCGAATAATCCAAATTCTATTCCTAAAAGAATTGAAGTTTTTCCTGAACCTATGTCTCCAGACAGTAAAGTTGAACCTTCGGAAAATTCTACTTCTTGATTTTCGTAGCTTCGTATGTTGTTTAGAGTTATTTTTTTAAGTAACATTAGAATTTCAAAATCCTCCTTGCCTCGTCGATAATCCTGTTCGTGAAGACTTCTGTTTTTTCATCTTCTTGTTTTTCAATTGAAAGTGAATCCATTAGTTGAGGAATTAAATGATTAAAATTAGAGGGATTTTGTTTAGAATAAACTTTTATTGTTTCCTCTTCGACGTTCTCGTCGTCTTTTATCTTCATGCCCAAATCTATTTGTTTTGTTTTCAAATTGTGCGTGTTTTTCAAAAGAAAATATGCCCCTTTTTGTTTGACAAATTCTTCTATTTGTTGAAATTTAACGTCGGATTGTTTTCCGTTTTCTAATTCACCTCTAACTCTGAGCAAAACAATTTTATTTTCTAAATTTCTTTTTTCAAGTTCGGCAAGAATTTCGCTCGTCGCTGTTGGTGCGTTTTTTACTTCTATTTTTACAGATTCGACTTCTTTTATTTTTAGTTCTATTTTTTTTAAAGGGTTTATTGACTCTGTGTCGACAATGTAAAAGCTTCCGTATTTTAGGTCTTCGAGTTCTTGGAAATTGTTTGGGAAAATCGGGCCGGGGTAGACGAAGTTTTCATGTCGGAAATCAATGTGTAGGTGCCCGAGGGCGTAATAATCCGCTTTGGGTAAAAGTTCTATTTCGATTGAATCTATTGGTAGCGTGCCGATTGCTTTGTCTATTGAGGTGTGGAGTAGGAAAATTTTGAACATCCCAGGGGCGTCGTTTAATTTTATTCTTCGTAGTTCTGGGATTTCCATTCCTGATTTTTTTCCAGGGTATCCGTAGAGTGCGACGTTGTTGTGAATTATTGGGTTGAGTATTATTTTGTCGCCCATTTCTTCGGCGTCGTAAACATTTTTGCAGAATCCTGCTTTTTCTAAAACGTCCAAAAATGTTTTTCCTGAAACGGAATAATCGTGTGAGCCGGCGATGATGAAACATGGCATGTTTGCTTCTTTTAATCTTTTGAATTGGGCGAAGGTTTCTTTTAGGATTTCAATTGGAGGGTAGGCCGAGTCGAAAAGGTCTCCGACAACTAAAACGAAATCCACTTTTTCTTGTAGACAGGTGTCGATTGTTTTTTTGAAGGAATCGGAATTCAATTTAGTCATGGGCTCTTGTTTCCAGCCTCCTAAATGCACGTCAGAAATGTGGGCAAATTTCACCATGTAAAGAAAAAACGGGGTTGTTATTTAAATATAATTGTAGTAAATTATAGGTTCAGTTTCCCAATGAGAAAATCCAAAACATTTTCGTTTAATCTTTTAAAAGAATCTTGAGGTATTTGGTCCAAAGTTATTTTTTCTTCGGCTTCAAATTCTTGTTTTACTTTAGAAAGTTCCACCAGCAAATCTGCTTTTTCCACAAGAGGGTTCTCTATTTTTTCTTTGGAATAAACTAATGTCGCGTAAATCTCTCCGCCTTCCATTGCAGCATCATAAGAAATCATTAAAGAGACTTCATAATTTTTTTCAAGCAATAAATCTGCAAGTTGCTTTGCTAGAAATTTTACGCCTTGCCCGCCTGAACCAGTTATAATTAATTTCATTTAAAATTCACTCCGTATTCTTTATCTTTTAATTCTCGGTTTTCTTTAACAATCGTGTAATCTTCTTTGTAGGGTTTTATGATTTCGGGAATTGTTTTTTTGAGAGTTCGTTTTAAGTTTGTTGTGCAGGCCATGTAAATGTCCACAAAAGAAAATCCTTCGTGTTTGAAAGCTTTCTCGATGCACTCGGACAAATGATTCAAGTTATAGGCATTCGTTCTCGCGTAAAAATATTTTTTGTTGGACATCAAAATTTTCTGAATATTTATTGGTTCGAATTCTAAACCTCGAGGAGAAGTTTTTGTTACTTGCCCTTTTGGTGTTGTGGGTGAAGCTTGCCCGCCGGTCATCCCGTAAATATTATTATTCAAACATAGAATTGTTAGGTTTGTGTTTCTTCGTGCACAATGAATTAAATGATTTAAGCCAATTCCTAATAAATCTCCATCTCCAGAAAAAATGAAAACATTCGCTTTGGGATTTGCTCTTTTTATTCCTTCAGCGAGGGGAACCGCTCTTCCGTGTAATGTATTTACAGAATCTAAATTGAAATAACCTGAGGCTCTTCCAGCACATCCGATTCCTGAAACCACCACTGGATTTTTTAGGTTTAACTTTTTTAAAATTTCTGAAGTCTTTGCTAAAGCTGAATACATCCCGCAACCCTTACACCAAATTATTGGATTTTCTTTTCTTAACATTTTAGAATTTTCTCCATTTGTATTACTTTAAATTTTATTCCCTTTTTATTTCTGAAGATAGTTTTTATTTTTTTGAAACCTTTCTTTAAATAAAATCCTTCAGAAGAGATGTTGCTGTCTAAAACTATCTTTTTGAAACCCTTTTTATTACAAATGCCCTCTATTTTGGATAATAATAAACTTCCTATACTTTTTTTGTGTTCTTGGGGAAGAACAAATAATTTGTTTATTGAATTTCCTTCTAAACAGATATATCCAATTATCTTTTTCTTTTCTTCTGCAACATAACAGATTTTTCCTTTAGACAGATTTATTATATATTCTGGGGATAACCCCTTTCCCCAAACTTCAATCAGTTCTTTCGGATAATATTTTGAAGTCACCTCGATATCATTCCTTCTAATTAAATCTGCTACGCTCTTCGCATCCTCTTTTCTGAATCTTCTCAAATTCATTTTAATTTTTCAATTTCCTTTTTTATTTCTTCCAAACTTATTTGTCCGCCCAAAACTGGAATGCTGTGAATTTTTTCGGGTCCGATAATTTTCTTTAATTCAGAAGCGTATTGTCCATCGTTCATTTCAACAACAATTATTTTATCGTGCTTGTCTGCGACTTCTTTGAATTGTTTTTCTAAAACTGGGAACATTCTAATTGGTCTGAAAATTGAATAATTCCCTTTTAATTCATAAATTGGTTTCGAAACTGCACCGAAGCAAACGATTAAAATTTTAGATTTTTTGTTTTCTAAATATTCAAAGTCTTCATAATTTTTTGCGACTTTTGAAATGTCATTTTTGTAATCTTGTAGCCATTTTGAATAATATGCGTAATCTCTCGTCGCTGGTAGGCCGTTCTTGGAAAGTAAACCGGTCACGTGTCTTGTTTGTTCGCCGAAGGGTTTTTCTTTTCTTTCGATTGCTTTGATTTTTTTGTTTAGTTCAACAGATTCATACATTGATGAAATCATTCCGTCGGATAATAAAATTACAGGGGTTCTACTTTGTTCCGACGCGTTGAAAGATTTGATTGTATATTCATAAAGTTCTTGGACGGAGTTTGGGTAAAAAACTATTGGGTAGTAGTCGCCGTGGCTTCCATGAATTGTTTGGATTAAATCGCCTTGGCTTGGTAAAGTGGGCATTCCTGTTGAAGGTCCAACTCTTTGCACATCAACAATCACCATTGGTATTCTCGCCATGTGACCATAGCCGATTCCTTCTTGCATTAAAGAAAATCCCGGTCCGGAAGTTGCAGTCATTGATTTTGCACCTCCTAAAGAAGCTCCCAAACACATATTTACCGACGA